>X314_Red_Deer__coassemble_90_pt1 | contig 18270 bp, 13 predicted proteins | sample X314_Red_Deer__metabat2_high_PE_002 | metagenome-assembled genome bin X314_Red_Deer
TAATCGTAGGTTGGCCTGATTGTTCTCGAACAATCAAATACTTTGCAGAATTAGCATAATCGTAGGTTGGCCTGATTGTTCTCGAACAATCAAATACTTTGCAGAATTAGCTTAATTTATTTGATTAATTGTTCTCAAACAATTAAGAATTTGACTGCACGATAGACTGCTTTTTTAAGTGATAGGCTATCGCGGTGCAGATAAGACTCGAAGAAGGGGTCCGGTCTCTTTGGACCGGACTCCTTTTTGTTTTATAGAAAAGAGTGCCGGCAGGCAGAATGGAGAAAAGATATGGGATTAAACAAAAAATCAGTAGATGACATTAACGTAAACGGCAAGAGAGTACTTGTAAGATGTGATTTTAACGTACCTTTAAAAGATGGCGTTATCACAGATGAAACACGTATCGTTGCAGCACTTCCAACAATTCAGAAGTTATTAAACGATGGTGGTAAAGTAATTCTTTGCTCTCATCTTGGAAAAGTTAAAAACGGACCAAACGAAGGCGAATCTTTAGCACCGGTTGCAAAAAGACTTTCTGAGAAATTAGGAAAAGAAGTTGTATTCGTAGCAGATTACAACGTAACAGGCGAAGCAGCTACAGCAGCAGTTGCAAATATGAAAGAAGGAGATGTAGTATTACTTCAGAATACACGTTTCCGTGGAGCAGAAGAAACAAAGAACGGCGAAGAATTCTCTAAAGAACTTGCTGATCTTGCAGATGTATATGTATGCGACGCATTCGGTTCTTCCCACAGAGCACACGCTTCTGTTGCCGGTGTAACAAAATTCATCAGCGCTAAAGGTGGAGAAAATGTAGTTGGTTACTTAATGCAGAAAGAAATCGACTTCCTTGGTAATGCAGTAGAAAACCCAGTTCGTCCATTCGTTGCAATCCTTGGTGGTGCTAAAGTTGCTGATAAATTAAACGTTATCAACAACCTTCTTGAGAAGTGTGATACATTAATCATCGGTGGTGGTATGGCTTACACATTCTTAAAAGCACAGGGATATGAAATCGGACTTTCTTTAGTAGATAATGAGAAATTAGATTACTGTAAAGAAATGATGGAAAAAGCAGAGAAAATGGGTAAAAAATTATTATTACCTGTAGACGCTGTTACAATCAAAGATTTCCCAAGCCCAATCGATGCAGCTGTTGAAACAGAAGTATATGATGCAACAAATATGCCGGCAGACCGTGAAGGTTGTGATATCGGACCTAAGACAGCTGAATTATTTGCAGAAGCTGTAAAATCTGCTAAGACAGTTGTTTGGAATGGACCTATGGGTGTATTCGAAAACCCAACACTTGCAGCCGGTACACTTGCAGTAGCAAAAGCATTAGCTGAAACAGATGCTACAACAATCATCGGTGGTGGTGATTCTGCAGCAGCTGTTAACCAGATGGGATACGGCGACAAGATGAGCCACATCTCTACAGGTGGTGGAGCTTCCTTAGAGTTCTTAGAAGGCAAGGAACTTCCTGGTGTAGTTGCAGCAGACGACAAATAGAATAGTTAAATGAAATGATTTAAAGTTCCAATATATGGCGTGATAACTGCGTTAGATGGCACTTGACGTACCTAAATGTGTACGCCGGCGTGCCATCTGCCTTGTTCTAACGGCAGATACGCAAGCAATGCTTGTTTAAGTTTTTAAATAAGCATTAGAAAAGGGCGGGATTTAACCGTTTCTGCATGGAAATGCGAAGCATTTTTGTGTAAGTTGCACTGAGTAAAATAAATACAAATGTAAAAATAGGAAGGAATTAATATCATGGCAAGAAAGAAAATCGTAGCCGGTAACTGGAAAATGAATATGACTCCAAGCCAGGCAGTAGCTTTAGTAGAAGAATTAAAACCATTAGTAGCATCTGACGACGTAGATGTTGTTTACTGTGTACCAGCAATCGACATCGTACCGGTTGTAGAAGCTGTAAAAGGCACAAACGTTGCAGTTGGTGCAGAAAATATGTACTTTGAAGAGAAAGGTGCTTACACAGGTGAAATCTCTGCAGAAATGTTAGTAGATGCAGGTGTTAAATACGTTGTTATCGGACATTCCGAGAGACGTGATTACTTCAAGGAAGATGATGCATTATTAAACAAAAAAGTAAAGAAAGCCTTCGAAGCTGGCCTTACACCAATCCTTTGCTGTGGAGAATCTTTAGAGCAGAGAGAAATGGGTGTTACACTTGACTGGATTCGTTTCCAGATTAAATCTGACTTAGTTGGAGTAACAGCTGAGCAGGTAGCTTCTATGGTTATCGCTTATGAACCAATCTGGGCAATCGGAACAGGTAAAACAGCTACATCTGATCAGGCACAGGAAATCTGTGGTGCAATTCGTGAGTGCATCAAAGAAATGTATGATGAAGCAACAGCAGAAGCTGTTCGTATCCAGTACGGCGGTTCTGTAAATGCAGGTAATGCAGCTGAATTATTTGCAAAACCTGACATTGATGGAGGATTAGTTGGTGGTGCTTCCCTTAAAGCAGAGTTTGGAAAAATTGTTAACTACAAATAGGTTTTATACTTTGTGAAAACCGAAAAAATATGAAGTTTTTATCAATGGGTTTATTGTTGAATACCAACAATAAACCCATTTTTCTTTATAGGATTCGGGCGTCAAAAGGTCTGTCTTTTCACTTATACCGGCAAATTGTACAAATAATATATTTCAAGTTTCGTTGTGAAAAACATTTTTATGAACCTCTGAAAACGAAAATCGTGTTCAGCAACGGCTATTTAAAATATAAAAATGTAATAAAATGTATTGACAGTAGGGGGTATGATATAGGAAAATAGTATTAGTACACTATGTCGAAAAAGAGAGGTTACAGCTATGGAATTTATGAAGAAAAAATCAAATCTTATTGGTTCTGTTGCAGAGCTTAAGGAGACAGATTATTCAAAGCAGCCTGAAGTAGAAGCTATTTACCGGCGATTATTAAAGGGAAGAAGTCAGTTTGAAGCGGTAATGGATAAAAATATATCGGCTGTTATGCAGATAAGTTCTTTGGACATGATTTTGAAGCAAGAGACAGAGGAAATGGTTGGTATTTCGGAGTCGGTAGGAAATGCAACCGCAGAGATTCGTGAAGCGGCAGAAGAATCATCCGTTGTAGCGGGACAGGTTAACGACCAGCATGAGGATTTAACAAAAACAATTGTGCAGGCAGCAGAAGATACGAATGAAGTACATAAGAAGATTGAAGCGGGACAACAAGAACTTTCATTGATAAAAAATCTTTCTGAAGAAACAATCGAAGAATCTAAAGAAATGCAGAAAGATATGGATGCATTACTTGATATTATTCAACATATGAATGATGTAATTTCGGGTATTAATTCTATTTCCTCTCAAACCAATCTTCTTGCATTAAATGCGTCTATTGAAGCAGCAAGAGCAGGAGAAGCAGGAAAAGGATTTGCAGTAGTTGCAGATGAGATTCGTAAGTTGGCAGAAGAGACACAGAAGATGACTGCCAATATGGGAGAATTTGTTGAAAGAATTAAAGATGCTTCCCAAAAGAGCGCGAAGAGTGTTACGAGTACCATCGAAGCATTGGGACAGGTGACTGAGAAAATCGGAAATGTATGGGAAATCAATGACGAAAATCAGAGATATGTTTCCCATGTAAATGATTCTATCAGTTCTCTTGCAGCTGTAAGTGAAGAAATCAGTAGTTCCATGATTGAAATGGAAACACAGGCAGTTAATATAAAAAATCAGTGTGTGACATTAGAGGAAGATACAAAGCTTCTGCGTGATGTCAGCAAGCAGATGAAGATAGCAACAGAACCGGTGATTGCCATTGAGAAGATGTTAGATGAGGCATCTAAGCAGTTAGGTGATATGACAGATGATGCATTTTTCCGTATGGAGTACAAAGAATTTGCGAAATATATGGACAGAGCGGTTGAAGCACATCAGACATGGTTGGGTAATCTGGAAAAGATGGTTAAAAGCAGTAGCATTGTGCCATTACAGTATGATGCAGCAAAATGTGGATTTGGTCATTTCTACTACTCTATGACACCAAAGACACCTGAAATCAGAGATATTTGGAAACAGGTGGAGAGTAAGCATAAAAAGTTCCATAGCTTTGGTAAAGAAGTGAGAGATGCAATTATGAATGAAGATTATACAACAGCAGAGCGTAAGTATAATGAAGCAGCGCAGTATTCAAAAGAGCTGATTGCTGATTTTGAGAAAATGAAACGAATTGCATTAAGTAAATAATAACTTTTTTAAGAATATTTTACGGGCGTAAATCGAAATAAACACGATTTACGCTCATTTTTCGTTGTTATTTTATATAAAAAGGTTTCTTTTTTACTTTAAATACGATATAATGCTTTGGTACTATTCCTACGATTTGGAATAGATTGAATATTATAAAGAAGTCGGAGAGAATATATGTCAGAAAAGTGCCAGCAGAATGCAGAGAGCAAAAAGATGCATAACTGGAAAAAAACACTTGCATGTGTGACATTTTTTTCTTTGCTTTTCCTGCTTGCATATATAGGACATTTTACGAGTGCATATATAGTAAGTGCAGAAGAACGTGAAATGGATGAACATGGAGAGACAGAAGGAACAGAGGTTGCAGACACAGCACAGGGGGCAGTGGAAAATGTTGATGCAGTAAACATAGAAAAAACAGCAGTAATTACAGATTTAACGGCAGCATTTGATACGATTTTGCAAGGGGCAGAAAAAGAATATATCAAAGGATATCCGGTGGATGATACATTTCTTATGTGGCTTGTGGCCCGTTATGGGGACGATACAGTTTTAGAACTCGCCTATTGTATTATTGACAGGGAAATGAGCGAATCGAAGTGGTATGAAATTACAGGAAACAGTATTCATGTACTTTGGGCAGAGTATTGTAGGGATATGAGCTTTCAGACAGAGAATTTGGAAAATACATACTGGCTGGATTGTAGAAGCGAAAACGAAGCAGTAATCAGTTTTACGGGGGATTTTAATTTTGCAGAGGGTTGGTGTACCACAGAGAAAATGGAAGCACAGCCAAATGGAATATATGACTGTTTTTCAGAGGATTTACTGAAATTAATGCAGGAATCTGATTTGATGGTTATGAATAATGAATTTGTTTACAGCAGCCGGGGAATCGCTCTTCCGGGGAAATCCTACACATTTCGCGCATCAGAGGATAAGGTGGAATTGTTATCTGCATTTGGCGTAGACATGGTGACACTTGCAAATAACCATACCTATGATTATGGAGAAGATGCACTGATTGATTCCATGCGCCTTTTAAATGAAAAGGGGATTACTTATGTTGGTGCCGGAAAAGATTTAGCGGAAGCTTCAAAAATTGTTTATTACATAGCAAACGGAAAAAAAATCGCTATTGTTTCAGCATCTGAGATAGAGCGTTCGATAAAATATACAAAAGAGGCAACGGAAGATAGTGCCGGAGTGTTAAAAACTTTACAACCGGAGAAATTTATTCGGGTGATTTCCGAAGCAGATAAAAACAGTGATTATGTAATAGCAGTCGCACACTGGGGAACAGAAGGAAATCTTTACGCGGACAGTGCACAGGTAAGAATGGCAAAACAGTTCGTGGATGCAGGAGCCGACGCAGTGATTGGCGGTCATCCACATCGCTTGCAGGGTGCTGCGTTTATTGATAATGTACCGGTGGCATACAGTCTGGGAAACTTTTGGTTTTCGGATGCTGCTTTATATACAACATTGGCACAGATTGTGATTGCAGAAGATGGTACTTTACGCTTAAAATATCAGCCATGTCTGCAAAAAGACTTGACAACGACGCTAATAACAGATACAACAGAAAAGGAAGGATTTTATCATTATATGGCTGCCATATCGACAGGAATCGGTTTGGATGCAGAAGGAAATGTATATCAGAAGACAGAAAACGGATATCCGGAAACTGTCTGCTATGATTCGGACACAAGCACAACACCGATTATGGGTGGCGAAGATAATGAGGGAAACATCATTGACATTGTTGGTATGTTAAGATAGTAAATGACATTTATGTCATACAAAGTTATAAGAAGAGAGGAAAATAAAATGAGTAAAAAACCTACCGTATTAATGATTTTAGATGGATATGGCCTGAATGAGAAATCAGAAGGCAACGCAGTTGCACAGGCAAAAACACCGGTTATGGATAAACTTATGGCTGAGTATCCATATGTAAAAGGATATGCAAGCGGACTTGCTGTAGGACTTCCGGATGGTCAGATGGGTAACTCAGAAGTAGGACACTTAAATATGGGTGCCGGAAGAATTGTATATCAGGAATTAACAAGAATTACAAAAGAAATCGAAGATGGAGATTTCTTTAAGAACGAAGCATTATTAAATGCAGTTGCAAACGTAAAGAAAAATGGTTCTGATTTACATTTGTTTGGACTTCTTTCTGATGGTGGTGTACATAGCCACAATACACATCTTTACGGTTTATTAGAGCTTGCTAAAAAAGAAGGACTTGAGAACGTATATGTTCACTGCTTCTTAGACGGACGTGATACAGCTCCTACATCTGCAAAGGGATTTGTAGAAGAATTAGAAGCAAAAATGGCAGAAATCGGTGTTGGTAAAATTGCTTCTATCTCAGGACGTTACTATGCAATGGATCGTGATAACAGATGGGATCGTGTAGAAAAAGCATACAACGTATTAACAAAAGGAGAAGGCGAAACAGCTGATGCAGCAGTAGCTGCTATGGACGCTTCTTATGCAAAAGACGTAACAGATGAATTCTTTGTTCCAACAGCAATTATGGCAAACGGAGCACCGGTTGCAACAATTAAAGATAATGATTCAGTTATTTTCTTTAACTTCCGTCCTGACCGTGCACGTGAGATTACAAGAGTATTTTGTGCAGATGATTTTGATGGTTTTGACAGAGGCACAAGAAAGAATGTTACATTTGTATGCTTTACAGAGTACGATGTTACAATTCCAAACAAAGAAGTTGCATTCAAGAAAGTGGAATTAAAGAATACATTTGGTCAGTACCTTGCTGCAAACGGAAAGACACAGGCAAGAATCGCTGAAACAGAAAAATATGCTCACGTTACATTCTTCTTCAACGGTGGTGTAGAAGAACCAAACGAAGGCGAGGATAGAATTTTAGTTAAATCTCCAAAGGTTGCAACATACGATTTACAGCCGGAGATGAGCGCACCGGAAGTTTGTGAGAAATTATGCGCAGCAATCCGCTCAGAAAAATACGATGTTATCATCATCAACTTTGCGAACCCGGATATGGTTGGACATACAGGTATCATGGAAGCAGCAGTAAAAGCAGTAGAGACAGTTGATGAGTGTGTTGGTAAAGCAGTAGAAGCAATCAAAGAAGTAAACGGACAGATGTTTATCTGTGCAGATCATGGTAATGCAGAGCAGCTTGTTGATTACGAAACAGGTGCACCATTTACAGCACATACAACAAATCCGGTTCCATTTATTTTAGTAAATGCAGATCCTGCATACAAATTAAGAGAGAATGGATGCTTAGCAGACATCATTCCTACAATGATTGAATTAATGGGAATGGAACAGCCGGCAGAAATGACAGGAAAATCATTACTTGTAAAATAGAAAACAGAAAAACAGGGACGTAGCTTAAATTTCGAAAAACGGGGACGCAGCCTAAATTTCGAAAAATAGGGACGTAGCTTAAATTTCGAAAAATAGGGACGCAGCCTAAATTTTAAAAGTTTGGGATACATCTTATAAGGATGTGTCTTGGACAATGAAATTTAAGCTGCGTCTTTTGTTTTTTTTATTATCATTTGACGAATCAAAAAAACATGACTAAAATGAAAATGTTATGTGAAAGAAAAAGGGATGAAAAAGATGTTGAAGTATTTAAAAAAGTATTGGATATTTGTGCTGATTACACCACTGTTTATGGCAGGGGAAGTGCTTATGGATTTGCTCCAGCCGAGACTTATGGCAATGATTGTGGATGAAGGAGTATTAGGTCTTTCAAACAATGGTACAGGTGATTTGCAGTTGGTGTTGATAACGGGGATACAAATGATAGTCACCGTTGCAATTGGTGCCTGTAGTGGTGTGCTTTCAGGTGTATTTGCAAATCTGTGCAGTCAGAATTTTGGAAATGACATTCGTAAAGATGCTTTCAGAAGAATTATGTCACTTTCATTTGAACAGACAGACAAATTTTCGACTGGTTCATTGATTACGAGAGTTACGAATGATGTAACACAGGTACAGAATCTGGTAGCCCAGTGCATCCGGGGATTTGTCAGAACCTTCTTGCTGTTTGCAGGCGGTATTATCAGTATGGTAATGCTGGATGTAAGCTTTGGAGTTGTAGTGGCGTGTGCAATGCCTTTTATTGTAGGAATCGCTGTATACTTTTTGAAAAAAGCGAATCCAATGTTTGGCGTTTTGCAAAGAAAACTGGACGCTGTAAATAATGTGATTCAGGAAAATGTAGCCGGTTCCCGTGTGGTGAAGGCCTATGTAAAAGAAGAATACGAAAAAGAGCGTTTTGGTAATGCCAACGGAGAACTGGTGGATACACAGTTAAAAGTGTTGATTTTGTTTTCCTATATGACACCGCTTATGAATATTGTACTGAACCTGTCAATTATTGCGATTATTAAGTTGGGAGCAATTGAAGTACAGGCAGGTGCTGCAACACCCGGTAATGTTATGGCAGCGGTTACATATTTATCGCAGATATTAAATGCGGTTATGCGAATGACAATGATTTTCCAGACTGTTTCGCGAGGAATTGCGTCAGGAAAACGTATTCAGGAGGTACTTGACTGCAAACCGGCGATTCAGGGAGGAACTTATTTCGGAAATACGGAGACAAAAGGAAAGATAGAGTTTAAAAATGTATCCTTTTCTTATCCTGAATCCAATGGAGAACAGGTATTAAGCAATATTAATCTGGTAATCAGACCAGGTGAAACTCTGGGAATACTAGGGGCAACCGGATGCGGAAAATCAACTCTGGTAAATCTGATACCAAGATTTTATGATGTAACAGAAGGTCAGATTTTGATTGATGATGTGGATATAAAGGAATATGACCTGACAGCCCTTCGGGATAAAGTTGCAATTGCACTACAAAAGAGCGAGATTTTTAGTACAACAATCAGAGAAAATATTCGCTGGGGAAATACAAAGGCTTCGGAAGAAGAGGTGGAAAAGGCAGCAAAGATAGCCCAGGCTATAGAATTTATTACAAAGAAAACACAGGGAATGGATACGAAAATCGCAGAAAAAGGAATGAGCCTGTCCGGTGGTCAGAAGCAGCGTCTTGCAATCAGCCGTGCCATTTTAAAAAATGTGGAAATATTAATTTTTGATGATACAACCAGTGCACTTGATTTAAAAACAGAGGCAAAGGTCTATGATGAAATGGAAAAAGAATATAAACATGTGACAAAAATTATCATTGCACAGAGAATTGCATCTGTAAAAAAAGCAGACAGAATTGCGGTTTTGGAAAACGGTCAGATAGTGGCGTGTGATTCCCATGAGAATCTGCTAAGAAATAGTGAAATATATCAGGATATTTATGCGTCCCAGTTAAAGACGGGAGGGAAGGAACATGAATAACATACAGCAGAAGCAGGTACAGTTGAATCAATATAAGGTTCCGGGAATGCGTAGACCGGGAAATCATCAGGAGGTGGAAAAACCCAAGGATGGGAAGAAAACCTTTCAAAAGCTGCTGACTTATTTTGCAGAAGAAAAGTATATGCTGTTAGGTTTACTGGCCGCTGTATTTGTACTGGTAATTTGTACGGTATTAGCACCGGGACTTCAAAGCGAGGCAATTGACAGTATTGCTGAAAGTTCTTATGAGAAGCTTCCGGGAATTCTTTTCATGCTTTTAGGATTATATGGAATACATTGTGTTTGTACGTTAGTTCAGGGCATTATCAGTGCAAGATTAAGTCAGAAGATTGTCTGCAGAATGAGAGAAGATTTATTTCAGAAAATTGTAAATTTGCCAATTCGATATATTGATAATCATTCCCACGGTGATATTATGAGCCGTATGACGAATGATGTGGAAAATATTTCGAATACAATATCCCAATCCTTAAGCTCACTGGTATCCGGCATACTGACAATAGCAGGTACAGTTTTTATGATGGTTTATTATTGCTGGGAATTAGCGATTCTTTCCTGTGTTACAGTGATTTTAACGATTCTTGCAACAAAATATCTGTCCGGTGCCATGAAAAAATTTTTTAAGAAGCGCCAGATTTTGTTAGGCAGCTTAAATGGTACTGTGGAAGAAATGGTAACCGGTTACAAAACAGTAGTAGCTTATAATCGTCAGGAAGAAATTATTGATCAGTTTAACGAGACAGCAGATGAACTGACAAAGACCGGAATCATAGCAGAGATTCTTGGTGGTTCGATGGGACCGGTAATGAATTGTATTAATAACATAGGTTTTGTTATTATTGCTGCGTTTGGTGGATATTTTGCAATAAATGGTGTAATTTCCATCGGTGTAATTTCGGCATTTATTGTATATGCAAAGCAGTTTGGAAGGCCGATAGATGAACTGGCACAGGTGTATGGACAGATCCAGACTGCGATTGCCGGTGCAGAGCGTGTATTTGAAATTATGGATGAAGAAGATGAGGATAAATCCGGAAGTTATACGATGGAGAATCTGGAAGGCGTCATAAGCTTTGAACACGTGAATTTTTCCTATGTGGAAGGAAAAAAGGTTTTACATGACTTTAACCTTAAGGTTGCTGCCGGACAGAAAATTGCGCTGGTTGGTGCGACAGGAAGCGGAAAGACGACTGTTGTAAATTTGTTAATGCGTTTTTATGATATTGACAGTGGACGAATTCTGATTGATGGAATTGATATTCGGGATATTGATAGTAACGAGCTTCGAAAAAATACTGCGATTGTGCTGCAGGATACGGTACTTTTTACAGATACTGTCCGCAACAACCTGAAATATTCAAATTTATCAGCCGGTGACAGCGAAATGGAAGAGGCAGCAAAAATGAGTCACTGTCACAAGATGATTTTACATCTGAAAAAAGGGTATGACACTTTATTGGCAGGAGGTGGAGCAGGAATTTCCCAGGGACAGCGGCAGCTACTTACCATTGCAAGGGCATTTCTTGCAAATCCGAAAATTCTGATTTTGGATGAAGCAACTTCCAGTGTAGATACCAGAACAGAAAAGCATATTCAGGATGCGATGGTAAAACTGATGCAGAATCGAACCAGTCTGATTATTGCGCATCGTATTTCTACGATTCAGGATGCCGACTGCATTGTAGTTATGGATAACGGACAAATTGCAGAGATGGGAAATCATGAGGAATTGCTTGAAAAAAAAGGAAAGTATTACGAATTATATATGACACAGTTTGCAGGAAATGCAATCTGAAAAAAAGGGCACAAAAAAAGCAGCTTTCACTGCTTTTTTTGTGTCCATAGCTTTCACTATGTAACGGGGGATTTATATGATAAAGGTAAGAGGATAGCAAATTTATTTGTCTTTGTTTAGTACTTCTTTCCTAAGACATCTTTATTATACAATTGGTACTAAAGTACGTCAAGTACTTTTTTTGAAAAAAATGGAATTTTTTTAAAATTTTATATAGATCTTATAAGTGGTACTTATTAAACAAGTAAAGTATACAAAAAAAATTATTAAAAACCTTTTATTTTCTATATGACAGAAAACGCGAAAACAAGCCAAATACATTGACTTTCGCAAAGTCTCTGTATTATAATTTCTTCGTATCATTGCAGTATTAGTTTCAATAAGCAGATACATATCAAATTAAGAGTAAGAAAGTCTACGAAATTTAGGAGGAAAAGACATGCAGGAATTTAAGCCATTTAAAGAAGGAAAAGTACGTGAGGTATATGATAATGGGGACAGCCTTATCATTGTTGCAACAGATCGTATTTCAGCATTCGACAATATCTTAAAGAATCAGATTACAAAGAAAGGTGCAATCTTAACCCAGATGTCTAAGTTCTGGTTTGATCTTACAAAGGATATTGTACCAAACCATATGATTTCCGTAGACGTGAAAGATATGCCGGAATTTTTCCAAAACGAAAAGTTTGACGGCAACAGCATGATGTGTAAGAAATTAGAGATGCTCCCAATCGAGTGTATCGTTCGTGGTTACATCACAGGAAGCGGCTGGGCAAGCTACCAGGAAAATGGAACCGTTTGTGGAATTAAACTTCCGGAAGGTTTAAAAGAATCAGAACAGCTCCCTGAACCAATTTACACACCAAGTACAAAAGCTGAAATTGGCGATCATGATGAAAACATCTCTTTTGAACAGAGCGTAGAAGTATTAGAGAAAGCTTATCCGGGAAAGGGCGAGGAATACGCAACTAAGATTAAAGATGCAACAATTGCTTTATATAAGAAGTGTGCAGAATATGCATTAAGCAAAGGTATTATCATTGCAGATACAAAATTCGAATTTGGTCTTGATGAGAATGGAAACGTAGTTATCGGTGATGAAATGCTTACACCGGACAGCTCAAGATTCTGGCCATTAGAGGGATATGAAGCTGGAAAAGGACAGCCATCCTTCGACAAACAGTATGTAAGAGACTGGTTAAAAGCTAATCCGGATAATGATTTCCTTCTTCCGGAAGAAGTTGTTACAAAGACAGTTGATAAATACAAAGAAGCATTTGCATTATTAACAGGAAAAGATTTCGAATAAAATATGGCGCAAATGTGCCGCTGCCACAGGCGGAGAATCTCACGAAGCGGGATTCTTTCCTGCCGGATGATGTAGAAACACTAAGGGGAAATAAGTGATTCGATAGAAAGGCAGAAAAATGATGTATAACAACGATAAGGAAAAAGTATTTTCTAATAGTATCAAAGACACCGGAGAAAGCGGACTTCACGAAGAATGTGGAGTTTTCGGAATGTACGATTTTGATGGAAAAGATGTGGCATCCACAATATATTATGGATTATTTGCATTACAGCACAGAGGTCAGGAAAGTTGTGGTATTGCAGTCAGCGATACAAATGGTCCAAAAGGAAAAGTGATTACCCACAAAGACATGGGATTGGTAAACGAGGTATTTACACAGGACGTATTAGAAAATATGCGTGGTGACATTGGTGTTGGTCATGTGCGTTATTCTACTGCAGGTTCATCCACACGGGAAAATGCGCAGCCTTTGGTTTTAAACTATGTCAAAGGAACATTAGGATTAGCACATAACGGTAATCTTATCAATGCTACAGAGCTTCGTAAGGATTTAGAATATACAGGAGCAATTTTCCAGACAACCATTGATTCAGAGGTTATTGCTTATCATGTTGCAAGAGAGCGTTTGAATTCGAAAACGGTTGAGGAAGCTGTTGGGAGAGCCTGTCGAAAAATAAAAGGTGCATTCTCATTAGTTATTATGAGTCCGAGAAAATTAATCGGTGCAAGAGATCCATTTGGATTTAAACCATTATGTATCGGAAAAAGAGATAACGCTTATATCCTTGCTTCTGAAACCTGTGCGTTAGAGACAATCGGAGCAGAATTTGTGCGTGACGTTTTACCGGGAGAAGTAGTTACCATTACACCGGAAAATGGCATTCAGTCTGATTTATCCAATGCGCTGCCAAAAGAAAAAGAAGCAAGATGTATTTTTGAATACATTTATTTTGCAAGACCGGACAGCCATATTGATGGTGTCAGCGTTTATGGGGCAAGAATTAAAGCAGGACGTTTTCTGGCAATGGATTCGCCGGTAGAAGCCGACTTAGTTGTAGGTGTACCGGAATCGGGAAATGCAGCAGCTTTAGGCTATTCCTTAGAATCAGGCATTCCATATGGAACAGCCTTTGTAAAAAATGGTTATGTGGGAAGAACCTTCATTAAGCCAAAACAGAGCAGCCGTGAATCCAGCGTTCGTGTGAAACTGAATGTTTTAAAAGAAGCAGTAAATGAAAAGCGAATCATCATGATTGATGACTCGATTGTACGTGGGACAACCTCAGACCGCATCGTAAAGATGTTGCGGGATGCAGGCGCAACAGAGGTACATGTACGAATCAGCTCGCCGCCATTTTTATGGCCATGCTACTTCGGAACGGACATTCCGGAGCGTGAACAGCTGATTGCATATAATAGAAGTATTGAAGAAATTTGTAAAATCATCGGAGCAGATTCCTTAGGATATCTTGAGATGGATCGTCTTTCTGAAATGGCAGAGGGACTTCCAATTTGTAAAGGCTGCTTTAACGGACGATATCCGCTAGACCCGCCAACAGAGAATATCCGCGGAGAATATGAGCGATAAGCAGACTGACATGGACGAAACAATTGTTCAAGACATGCTTGCATGTCATTGAACAATTGTGAGTACATACGAAGGTGCAACGTCCAGTGAGAAAACGAAGTTTTCGAACAGGGAAGTTGCACGTCAGTCTGCGGGAAAGAAGAATGCGGAATTGTGCAGGTGCACAAATTCTATTGATTTAAATGCCGGTAAGCGGCAGAAAGAGAGGAAACATGAGCACAGATAAATATATAAGCCCATTATCAGAACGTTACGCAAGTAAAGAAATGCAGTACATTTTTTCACCGGATATGAAATTCAGAACATGGAGAAGATTATGGATTGCATTAGCTGAAACAGAAATGGAATTAGGACTTTCCGAGAATGGAAAACCGGTTATTTCACAGGAACAGATTGATGAATTAAAAGCGCATGTAGATGATATCAATTATGATGTTGCAAGAGAAAGAGAAAAATTAGTTCGTCATGATGTAATGAGCCATGTATATGCATACGGACAGCAGTGTCCAAAGGCAGCAGGAATCATTCACCTTGGAGCAACTTCCTGCTATGTTGGAGATAACACAGATATTATCGTAATGAATGAGGCATTAAAGCTGGTTCATAAAAAATTAGTAAACGTGATTGATGAGCTTGCAAAATTTGCAGATAAATACAAAGCGCTTCCAACACTTGCATTTACTCATTTCCAGCCTGCACAGCCAACAACAGTTGGTAAGAGAGCAACACTCTGGATGCAGGAATTCATCATGGATTTAGAGGATTTAGAGTATGTAATGGGAAGCTTAAAATTATTAGGCTCTAAAGGAACAACAGGAACACAGGCAAGCTTCCTAGAGTTATTCAATGGCGACCAGGAAACAATCGATAAGATTGATCCAACAATTGCAGCAAAAATGGGATTCAAGGAGTGCTACGCAGTTTCAGGACAGACATATTCCAGAAAAGTAGATACAAGAGTTGCTAATATTTTAGCAGGCATCGCAGCAAGTGCACACAAGATGTCAAACGACATCCGTTTATTACAGCACTTAAAAGAAGTAGAAGAACCATTTGAAAAGAACCAGATTGGTTCCTCTGCAATGGCATATAAGAGAAACCCAATGCGTTCTGAGCGTATTGCATCTCTTTCACGCTATGTAATGGTTGATGCGTTAAATCCGGCAATTACTTCTGCAACACAGTGGTTTGAGAGAACCTTAGACGATTCTGCAAACAAGAGACTTTCTATTCCGGAAGGCTTCTTAGCAATTGATGGTATTTTAGACCTTTGCTTAAACGTTGTAGACGGACTTGTTGTATACGATAAAGTAATTACAAAACGTTTAATGTCAGAGCTCCCATTTATGGCAACAGAAAACATTATGATGGATGCTGTTAAAAATGGTGGTAATCGTCAGGAATTACATGAGAAGATTCGTCAGCTTTCTATGGAAGCAGGAAAGAACGTAAAAGTAGAAGGAAAAGACAACAACCTGTTAGAATTAATCGCAGCAGACCCATCCTTCAACTTAACATTAGAAGAATTACAGGCTACTATGGACCCATCAAAATATGTTGGTCGTTCTCCAATTCAGGTAGAGAAATTTTTAGCAAACGTTGTAAAACCTATCTTAGATGCAAACAAAGATGTGCTAGGAGTAAAAGCTGAGATTAATGTATAAGCTTGGAGAAACATATAAGCATTAGAAATACAAAATACCTGCGCTTTACAAAATGTGAGGCGTGGGTGTTTTCTGCTTTGAGGAGATATTATGAAGGAGTATATTCGAGGCATAAAAGCGGGGATTCCAATAGGCCTTGGTTATCTGTCCGTTTCCTTTACCTTTGGAATTATGGCAGCATCCTATGGATTTTACTGGTGGCAGGCAGTGTTAATTTCCATGCTGACAGTAACATCGGCAGGACAGTTTGCGGGAATTGGAGTTATGCTTACACCGGGACAATACATAGAAATGTTAGTATCACAGTTAACCATTAACGTCCGATATTCATTTATGTCCATTTCTTTGTCACAAAAGACTGACAGCAAATTCAAAGGAATTTACAGGTGGCTGTTAGGTTTTATGATGACAGACGAGATTTTTGCAGTGGCAAGTACCGAAAAAGAAGTAGGCAGAGCCTTTTTTGCTGGGCTTTCCACACTGCCATATTTTGGATGGACGTTTGGAACTTTAGCGGGCGCATTGCTTGGAAACGTGCTTCCCGAGCGGATTATGAGCGCACTTAGTCTTGCGATTTACGGAATGTTTGTGGCAATCGTTGTTCCTGATATGAAAAAAGAAAAAGCGGTGGCACTGGTTGTCTTATTTGCATTTGTTTTAAGCTGCCTGTTTTACTATGTACCGGGCTTAAGTCAGATATCAAGTGGACTTTCGATTAGTATCTGTGCAATCCTTGCAGCAGCTGCAAGTGCGTTACTTTTTCCGGTAAAGGAGGATGCCTAGGATGGAATTAAAGAATTATTTTATTTATCTGGTGATTCTCGCCGGCTCAACCTATCTGATTCGTGCGATTCCCTTTGCGGCAGTAAAACAAAAAATTGAAAATCAATTCATAAAATCATTTTTACACTACATTCCGTATGCCGTATTGACAGCCATGACGCTGCCAGCGGTGCTTTATGCAACAAATTCCATGCTTTCAGCAATTGCGGGATTTGTGGTGGCAGTGATTTTTGCATTGCGGGGAAAAAGCCTTACTACTGTAGCGATTGCAGCCTGTGTGACAGTGTATCTTGTGGAGTGGTTTGTATAGAATCAAAACGAATAAAAGATGCATGATAATATTCCAAGCATTTCCAAAGGAAACGTGTATTGAATATGTGTGAATCATATATTTTAAATATTTTTTCAAGCGTAAATAGGAAGCGGAGGATGGCATAATGTTAATTGGAGGAATTGAAGCCGGCGGTACAAAGATGGTATGTGCGGTTGGTAATGAAAATGGAAAAATCATTAATCGGAAATCATTTTCCACCAGACAGCCGAAAGAAACATTTGAAGACATAATTTCTTATTTCAGGGAATGGGACATTAAGTCTCTAGGAATTGGTTGTTTTGGACCGATTGATTTAAATAGAAACTCAAAAACCTTTGGCTATATTACAAGCACACCGAAGCCGGGCTGGGCAGACTGTAATGTGGTTGGAACATTGAAAGAAGCACTTGGTGTACCGGTTGGTTTTGATACCGATGTAAATGGGGCTATTCTCGGAGAAGTGACCTGGGGAGCAGCGAAGGGCGCAGAGTCAGCCATTTATATTACGATTGGAACAGGTGTTGGCGTTGGAGTTTATGTCAATGGAAAGCTGCTTCATGGGCTTGTACATCCGGAAGCGGGGCACATTTTACTAGAAAAACATCCGAAGGATTCTTATAAAGGAACCTGCCCATATCATAGCAATTGTATGGAAGGGCTTGCATCCGGTCCTGCGATTGAAAAACGTTGGGGAAAGAAAACATATGAACTTTTTGACAGAAGTGAAGTGTGGGAACTTGAGGCGTACTATATTGCAAATGCCGTTACAAATTATATTCTGACTTATTCTCCACAGAAAATCATTCTCTGGGGCGGTGTCATGCATCAGGAGCAGCTTTTGGCCATGGTGCGTGAGAATGTGAAAAAGATGTTGAATGGCTATGTAGCTAATCCTATGATTTTAGAAAACATCGATGAATATATTGTAAAGCCACAGCTGGGAGAAGACCCTGGAATTCTGGGTGCAATTAAGCTGGGATTGGATGCACTAGAAGAGTGTTAGTTATTTGGAAAATGACGAAGTTTACAACACGAAAATCCTGTTCAGAGTTTCGTCTCTATTGCCCAAAATGAAATTTTCCAGATATTATTTGTGCAATTTGTCAATGAAAGTTGTTGCATAGACTATTTGATACCCTAATCTTATAAATAAAAAACTAGAGGTAGTAT
>X314_Red_Deer__coassemble_91_pt1 | contig 18036 bp, 17 predicted proteins | sample X314_Red_Deer__metabat2_high_PE_002 | metagenome-assembled genome bin X314_Red_Deer
CTTTTAATATACATTTTTGAATATCCTCCAATAAAAATATATATTTATTATGCCACAATTTTAGATTTTTTCAAGATTTGTGGCACATATTTGCATTTTATTTCAAAAATAAAAATGACAGGCTCGCACCTGTCATTCTAATTCCATATTCTGCTCGCGAAGGCATTGATATAACACCAAATTTCACCTTTTTGTAACTTCTGAAAAATCTACGTACCATTTTCATGTGCCATTTTCTATTTCTTTTTTATGCGTTCATCAGTCCTTAGATTCAATGACTAATAAGATTCCTTCTGCAAACGTAATTTCTGCCACATCGGCGATAATCTCATTGCTTACGCCAAGGGAACAAAACCCTTTTAACGTTGCATCCTCCAGTGGATATTTAAAACCCTTTAAGTATAAATGCTTTACCTCTTTGCTGTAGGGTATCAGAGAAACATACTTACCAAACTGCTCTTTCTTTTCTAACTGCATACCGGACTTTCTCATCCGCACCCGGTTATGTTCATCCACCAAAACAATCTCTACTCCGGCTTCTAAGCCAATTCCCAGCAATTCAATATTGCCTAATACATGGTCTAATCTGCTTCCGGTTGCGCCAAGCAAAGCTATTTCTTCTGCACCCCGGTTGATTGCCAGACGAATTGCGCATTCTGTATCGGTATCATCCTTGATTGGATTGAGTTTTTTCCATGTAATACCTTCCAGTTGTTTAAAATATGCTAATGTTTCTTCGCTTACTGAGTCAAAATCTCCAAGTATCACATCTGGTTTTATTCCATTTCTACGCAAAAACTCCATGCCGGAATCTGCAGCAATAATTTCATCCGGTTTTTGTTCCTTTATCCACTTTGTAGCAAAAAAATCTTCGATTTTTCCACCTGAAACAATGACAATTTTCTTCATAACCACGAACCTGAAGCTTATTAACTATTTAAAATATCTAAAAAGCGGCATACATTTTCTTCAATGTCGCCATTAAATACTGCACTTCCTGCAACAATAATGTTTGCACCGGCATCCATCACTTCCGCAACGTTTTCCGTATTGATTCCGCCGTCTACTTCAATATCTGTTTTTAAACCGGATTTTTCAATCATTTTCTTTAATTCACGAACCTTATCAACGGTATAAGGAATCAGTTTTTGTCCACCAAAGCCCGGATTTACAGTCATAATTAAAACCATATCTACTTTTGGAAGTACCCACTCAATGGCACTTAATGGTGTCGCAGGATTAATTGCAACTCCTGCCAAAAGCCCTTTTTCCTTAATTGCTTCAATGGTTCTGTCTAAATGCTTACATGCTTCTGCATGAACAGTAATTAAATCTGCTCCTGCTTTTGCAAACTCATCAATATATCTGACCGGTTCATCAATCATTAAGTGAACATCAAAAATACGGTCACTGCAGCCTCGAATGGATTGGATAACAGGCATACCAAAGGTAATACTCGGTACAAAGCTTCCATCCATCACATCAATATGTACATATTGTGCACCTGCTTCATCCAGCTTTACAATCTGTTCCCCCAATTTTGAAAAATCCGCTGATAATATAGATGGTGATAAACAATTCATTTTTTCCTCCACACTTTATCACCGCTTGAAAATTCATTCAAAGCAGTGCTTCACATCGTAATATTTATTTTTTTAATATTTTTTCACATTTTTCAATTCGTCATATAATAGCTTATAATTTTCATATCGAAGACTGCTGACTTTTCCGGTAGCTAACGCCTCTTTCACACCGCAGTCCGGTTCACTGATGTGACTGCAGCCTTGAAATCTGCAAAATGGCTCATATTCTGCAAACTCCGGATAAAACTGCTGCAAATCTTCTTTCTCAAAGCCAGGAATATAAAGCGTACTAAATCCCGGCGTATCCATAATGTAAGTATTTCCTGCAATCGGTATAATCTCAGAATGTCTGGTGGTATGTTTTCCACGCTCAATTTTCTTACTAATGCTTCCGGTTTCCATCTGAATTCCCTGCTGGAGACTATTTACAAGGGAAGACTTTCCAACACCGGATGGACCTGCAACCGCAGTTGTTTTTCCTTCAAGTAGAGCGCGCAGTTCATCAATTCCCTGCTTTTCTTCAGCACTTGTATAAAGAACCTCATATCCACAATTCCGGTAAATTCCAGCCATCTTTTCCACTTCTTCATCTGTTACAAGGTCTCTTTTGTTAAAACAAATGGTTACCGGAACCTCCTGAAATTCCATCATAACTAAAAAACGATCTAAAAGATTAAAGTTTGGCTGTGGCTTTGCTGCTGCAAAAATTATTAACGCTAAATCTATGTTGGCAACAGCCGGACGAATGAGCTCGTTTTTTCTTGGCAGAATCTTGTCAATATTTCCTTTTTTCTCTTTTTCGTCAATAATAGTAATCTCTACATCATCCCCAACCAAAGGTTTAATGTTCTGATTACGGAAAACGCCCTTTGCCTTACACTCATAAATTCCGGATTCCGCTACGTGAACGTAGTAGAATCCGGAAATCCCTTTTACAATCTTACCCTGCATGCTTCACCTTTACTGCTCTTCAAAGAACTCAATATTCTCTATCTGTGGTTTTCCTACAATTTCTCCATCTTCGTCAAGCCATTCAATCTTTATGGAACCTTTAGCTGTCTTAATACCGGTCTTTTGAATTTCTAATCCATCTGATCCAAACAGTGCTATTGACTGATTGGTCCACTGCTCTAAAAGATTACCGCTTGCATCTAATCCATCATAAAGATAAATATTTGCAGAAGCAACCTTATCATTTCCCGGATCACCAATGGTTGCTTTCATGTAATATGTCACAACCTCTTCCACCGGCTCTTTTCCAAGACTTACCACAATATTTACGACTGTACCCTCATTTACCTGTGTGCCTGCAGCCACATCCTGACGGATTACACAGCCTTCTGCAATTGTATCACTATACTCTGTCTTTGTTTCGCCTACTGTAAGACCGGCATTGGTTAATGTCTGTTTTGCAATGTCCTCGCGATAAGTGTACACATCCGGTACTGTCACCTGTACCGGCAATACCTTTTCCGGTCCGCGGCTGATTACGATAGTAACACTGTCTCCCTTTCCTGCAAGGCTTCCTGCCGTTGGTGTCTGGGAGATAACTTTTCCCTGTTCAACGGTATCACTATATTCATACTCTTTAATCGTGTTAAATTCATACGCTGTCAATGTGTTATAAGCAGTCTCTTCATCCTGTCCTATAACACTTGGAATTTCATTTTTTGCTGCACCGCTACTTAATGTTACGGTAACTGTTGTATGAGCTTCCACTTTCTCATCTGCAACCGGCATCTGAGAAACTATCTTACCTTCTTCATATTCGCTAGACGCCAATGTTTCCGACGCTTTTGTAATTCCAAGTCCAAGCTTGTTTAATTCTTCTTTTGCTTCGTCATAAGTATAACCTGCTAAATTCGGCACAACAATTCCGTCTACAACTTCTGCTTCACTAGTCTGTGAATCCATTTCCGTCCCCGTATTGGTACTTGGTGTTTTTGATGTTCCGCCAAACTTAAACCCGCCAAAGAAGCTTACCAAAATAAAAATAATCAATGCAACAATGACAACACCTGCTGCAATTCCCATAATCATAATGGCACGATCCATCTTTGGATTTAATTCATCATCATCAAATTCATCGCTATATTCTTCATCATCATCTTCTTCTGTATTTTTTATAGCACGCTCCACCAGCATCTGCTCATCTACATAAACGCTGTTAGTCTGCTGCTTAATTTTATTTACCTCATCCTCACCGATAACTCTTGTTTTTTCTCTGGATACCGGAAGCATAACAACAAAGTCCTCATCCGGACTGATTAATGCTTTTCTTAAATCTGCTAAAAGTGCAGCTATAGACTCATAACGTCTATCCGGATTCTTCTGTGTACATTTTAAGATAATCTTCTCCATGCTGATTGGGAGATTTGGTGCATAAGCACTTGGTGATACCATCTCTTCCTGTAAATGCTGGATTGCAACAGCAACCGTAGTGTCTCCGTCAAACGGAACCCTTCCGGTTACCATCTCATACATAACAATACCAAGAGAATAAATGTCACTCTTTCCATCTACAAATCCATTTCTCGCCTGTTCCGGAGATGAATAATGTACAGACCCCATCACATCAGAATTAATTGTATTAGAGGTTGCAGCTCTTGCAATTCCAAAATCTGTAACCTTTACTTTTCCTTCTGTGGAAATAATAATATTCTGTGGCTTAATATCACGATGAATAATATTTTTGTTATGGGCAGCCTCAATACCTCGTCCAACCTGAATTGCAATACTGATTGCTTCTTTGAAAGTCAGCTGTCCCTTTTTCTCAATATAAGTTTTTAATGTAATTCCTTCAATATATTCCATTACAATGTAATGAAGTTCACTTTCACTTCCTACATCATATATATTTACAATGTTTGGATGTTCCAAACCTGCCGCGGACTGAGCTTCTGTGCGGAACTTTGTTACAAAGTTCACGTCCTCAGAAAATTCTGCTTTTAATACCTTAATGGCAACAAAGCGTCCAAGTGTATGGTCTTTTGCTTTATATACATCTGACATTCCGCCAGTACCAACTTTTCCAATTATCTCGTAACGATCTCCAACAAACATTCCTGTTGTCAACATATTTACCCTCCATGTCTGTCTTCTATTCAAAGAACCCTTATCTATATGATCTCATTTGCACCTGTTTCCGCAAATGGCTCAAGTAAAACAACTGTGATGTTGTCTCTTCCACCATTTTCATTTGCAGTCTCAATTAATTTTTCTGTGCCCTCAACAATATCCCGCTGGCTTAACACAATTCTTCGAATGTCCTCATCATCAATCATGTTCGTCAGCCCATCGGTGCATAAAAGTATAATATCTCCATTGTTAATTTCAATTTCAAAAAAATCAATTGCAAGCTCCGGAGCAACCCCCACAGCTCTGGTAATAATATTTTTATCCGGATGGTCCTTCGCATCTGCTTTGTCCATCTCGCCTAAACGAATCATTTCCTCAATGAGAGAATGATCCCTTGTTATCTGCGTGATTGTATCCTGATTCAGCACATATAATCTGCTGTCTCCAACGTTTGCTGCATAAAGTGTCCTATCTAACAGGGTTGCAGCCACCACTGTTGTTCCCATACCGGTCTTGCTCTCATCTGCTTTTGCCTCTTTAATCAGCAGCCGGTTTGCTTCCGTCACTGCCTGTTTAATAACCGCCACCGGTTCATCTTTCTCTGTTTTTTTTATAATGTCAATCATTGTATCGACAGTGAACTTGGAAGCATATTCGCCTGCCTTATGACCACCCATACCATCTGCTACAATAAAAAGGTTAGGTAGCTTTCCCACTGCCGTTTCCGACGTAAACATATAATCCTGATTCATTTCACGCCGTCTTCCAACATCCGTCATGGAAAACGTCTTCATCGTCCTAATCCTTCCTTTCTGCTACGATTGTTGCTGCCTTATATATCTTTTGCGCAGCTGTCCACAGGCACCATCAATATCTCGGCCCATTTCTCTTCTAATAGTAACATTTATTCCGTTTTTTTCAAGTTTATTTTTGAACGCCTGTGTTACCTTAGTATCCGGCTGAACAAAGTCTCTTTCCTTAATTGGATTCACCGGAATTAAATTAATATGGCAGTTCATGCCCTTTACTAATGTACATAAATTTCGTACATCCTCCTCGGTATCATTTACACCACCGACTAAGCTGTACTCAAAGGTTACTCTTCTGCCTGTCTGTTCAAAATAATATTTACAGGCCTCTATTACTTCATGTATTTCATATTTATTTGCTACCGGCATTAAGTTTAAACGTTTCTCCTGTGTTGATGCATGTAAGGATAATGCCAGTGTTATTTGCAATTTTTTCTCTGCAAGTTCCCGCATTCTTGGAACAATTCCGCAAGTGGATACAGTAAGGTTTCTCTGGCTGATATTTAATCCATTTTCATCAGTCAAAAGCTCAACAAATTTTAAAAAATTATCAAAGTTATCCATCGGTTCGCCTGTCCCCATAACGACCACGTTTGAGATACGTTCCCCGATGTCTTTTCCAATCTGGTAAATCTGGTCAAGCATTTCAGAAGCGGTAAGTCCTCTTACTAACCCATCCAGTGTGGATGCACAGAAACGGCAACCCATGCGACAGCCTACCTGTGAGGAAATACAGACTGAATTTCCATGCTTATATCGCATTAACACACTTTCGATGACATTTCCATCCTCTAATTGAAATAGGTATTTTCTTGTGCCATCCAACTTTGAAATCTGAACTGCTTCCTGCTTTAGATTTATAAGAATGCAGTTTGTATTCAGTTTTTCGATAAACGCTTTGGAAATATTCGTCATTTCTTCAAAGGAAGAAACCTGCTTCACATGAAGCCATTGATATATCTGCTTTGCCCTGAACTTTTTCTCTCCAAGCTGTTCCACAAGCTCTGTTAATTCCTTTAAATTTAATGACTTTATATCAATTCGATTGCTCATATGTTCTCCAAAATCACACTATAGTGACTAATTTTCCTCTGCCCGTTTCAGCTTCGCAATAAAAAATCCATCCCCAAATTCCTGTTCCGGGAAAATCTGATGCATTTCCACCAGAGAAAAATTCTTATGCTCCGCCAAAAACCGGGAAACATTTTCCTCATTTTCCATTCTATTCATGGTGCAGGTGGAATATAAAAGTGTTCCACCGCATTTCACATAACGGCACACCGTGTTTAACATAGTGCGCTGTAAAGCTGCAAGCTCTTTTTCCTTTTCCAAAGTTGTATTATATTTTATGTCTGTCTTTTTTCGCATCACCCCAAGACCGGAGCATGGTAAATCTGCAATGACAATATCAGCTTTTTCTAAAGATGTTTCATCAAACACAGTTGCATCCATCTGCACCGCTTCCATATTCGTAAGCTGGTGACGCATAATGTTTTCCTGAATCAATCCAACTTTATATTCCGTCAAATCTCTTGCTTCCACGTGCCCGGTGCCCTTCATTTTTTCTGCAAGATGAATACTCTTTCCACCGGGTGCAGCACAGACATCAATCACATAGCTATTTTCCTTTGGTGCTGCAAGCTCTGCTACAAGCATGGAGCTTACATCCTGCACATAAAATAAGCCTTCCCGGAAGCTTTCTAATGCATTCAGATAATCATAACCGGAAATAAGGAAACCATAATTCAACTGTGGATACTCCTTTAACACCAGCTTTTCTACGGTTACATTTTCCGCTTTTAATCGTGCTTCTAACTCTTCCGGCGTTACTTTTAACAGATTGGTTCGGATCGTTACCGGTGCTTCCTCTAAAAATGCACTTAGAATATGTTTTGTCTGCTCCATTCCATAATCTGCAATCCACTGCTTTACAATCCATTCCGGCATGGAATAGCGAACTGAAAGTGCTTCCACAGGCTGTTTTTCCGCATCCGGGTAAGACACATTTGAAAGTTCTCTGCTGATATTGCGAAGAACACCATTTACAAAACCGCTTAAGGAAGAAAACCCTTTTTTTCTCGCCAGCTTGACTGCCTCATTACACGCAGCAGACGAAGGAACGGAATCCATATATTTTAGCTGATAAACACTCATTCGTAAAATATTGCGGATGACCGGTTTCATTTTATTTACTTTTACCTTTGAAAACTGATTAATAATATAATCCAACTCTATCATATACTGGAGCGTGCCTTCCGAAACTCTCGTTATAAAAGCACGTTCCTGTTTTTCTAAATACTGGTATTTTTCCAAAACGGAACGAATCACAAGATGGCTGTAATTCCCTTCTTTGGTTACCTCTAATAAAATTCCCAATATGAGTTCTCTTGTATTTACTGTATCAGTCATCCCGATTTCTTCCTCCAAACAGGATTACCAGACGAAGCAGCTGTAAAATAGCTGCTGCTGCACTGGCAACATAGGTTAATGCAGCTGCCGACAATACCTTTTTGGTATACGGCAGTTCGTTCGAAGCTAAAATTCCCTGCTCCTCTAATGCCACAAGTGCTCTTCTTGATGCGTTAAATTCCACTGGAAGTGTTACCAGCTGGAAAATAACTGCGAAGGAAAAACAGATAATTCCTATATTAATGAATAAAGAACTTGTGTTTGTGCCAAAGAATAATCCTATCAGAATTAATGGCCATGCAATCGTAGAACCAATATTTGCAACCGGTACAATTGCTGCACGAAGCTTCAATGGAACGTATCCATTCTGATGTTGGATAGCATGTCCGCATTCATGGGCAGCTACACCAATTGCCGCAACCGAAGTGGAATTATAAACAGAATCTGATAAATTCAATGTCTTTCGTGCCGGATTATAGTTATCTGTCAGATTTCCTGAAACATGCTGAATAGACACATCATAAATTCCGGCATTATTTAGAATGCGCTGCGCAGCCTGCGCTCCTGTCATTCCGGTCATACTTCTGTAACCGGAATATTTTCGAAACGTAGATTTTACTCTTGCCGATGCAATCATGCAAATTACTGCACCAACCAGTACCAACAGATACGTTGAATCAAAACCATAGAAAAAATGATGATAAAACATATTATTCTCTTCCTTTCACATTAGCCACGTTTAAAATAAGTTCCTTCTTCTACCTGAAAGCCTCGTAAAAAGGCATCTGTTGTCATACGTTTTTTTCCTTCTAATTGAATTTCCAGTAGGGAAAGAATACCGTTTCCTGTCTGTACCTCAATTGAATCTTTTGTAACCTTTACGATGCATCCGGGTGCAGCAATTACTTCATCCGAAATCACTTTAGCCTTCCATATTTTTAATGTTTTATCGCCTAGTCTTGTGTATGCGCTTGGCCAAGGATTTAACCCACGAATCAGACATTCAATTTCCTTTGCATCCTTAGACCAGTCAATACTTCCAAGCTCCTTTTTGATTTTGCCGGTATGAGTTGCCTCGCTTTCTTCCTGCTTTGTATATTCTGCTGTACCATTTTCAATGGCTTCCATTGTTTTTACACAAACCTTTGCACCTACAACGGCGAGCTTATCAAAAAGACTTCCTCCGGTTTCTTCTGCATCAATCACAACTTCTTCTTTCATGATTATGTCACCGGTATCAATTCCTTCTGCCATACGCTGGGTTGTGACACCTGTTATGGCATCCCCATTAATGACAGCCCACTGTATCGGAGATGCACCACGGTATTTTGGCAATAAGGATGCATGAACATTTACACATCCATATTTTGGCATATCTAAAATTGCCTTTGGAATAATCTGTCCAAATGCTTCAACAATAATAATATCCGGCTGATATTTAGAAAGATATTCAATACTTTCCGCTTCACGGATTTTCTCCGGCTGATATACCTCAATTCCAAGATTAATTGCACATTCCTTTACCGGTGTGTATTTTAATGCTTTGCTTCTTCCTACTGCCTTATCCGGCTGTGAAACAACCAGCAATACCTCATGCCCTGCTTTTACGATTTCTTCTAATGTTGTTACCGCAAAATCCGGCGTTCCCATAAATATTACTTTCATAGCTTCCTCACTTCCATCTAATACAGTATTTTACGCTTCATCTTCAACGTCATAGTTGACATCATGAATCTGACCTTCTACTTTTTCTGTATACATATGACCATCAAGATGGTCTAACTCATGGCAAATTGCTCTTGCCATTAATTCTTCACCTTCAATAATAAATTCATTCATATCTTCATCATATGCACGGGCTTTCACATAATTTGGTCTTGTTACCTGTCCTGCTTTTCCAGGAAGACTTAGGCATCCTTCATCTCCGGTCTGTGTACCGGATGTCTCTAAAATTTCAGGATTAATCATAACCACAGGACCTTCTCCGATGTCGATAACAACCACTCTTTTTAAAATTCCTACCTGCGGTGCTGCAAGTCCAACTCCACAGGCTTCGTACATAGTATCAAGCATATCTTCTATTAATTCTTTAATCTTTGGTGTTACCTCTGTGATTTCTTTACATCTTTTTGTTAATACAGCATCTCCCTGTATTCTGATTGTTCTAAGTGCCATATTTTTCCTCCTTATCCCTCTAAAATCCGTTCATCGGATTAAAATCAAACTGAACTGTTGTATGTTTATAGTCCGGGTTTTCTCTCATGTATTGTTCCAGTTCGTCCTTAATAGAAACCAGTGTCTCATAATTTTTTGCTTTTAAATAAATTACTTTCTTATAAATATCATTGACACGGGCTATTGCCGCATCCGCAGGCCCGATTAAAAAAATGCGTTCTTTCTTAAAATCGCCGCCTGTCATTTCTAGCTCCCGCTTCCTTTCCGCCTGACTTTCATCAATTTTTGCCACCAGCTTTTTGGCAGAATCGTAGGCTGTCTGTTCCCATTTTGACACGCATAAAATCACAAGCATATGATGTACCGGCGGATATAACAGCATTTTCCGGTACTCCATCTCCTGAGTAAAAAAGCTCTCATAATCCTGTGCCTTTGCTGTTACAATGCTGTAATGCTCCGGCTGGTAGGTCTGAATAACCACCTCTCCCCGCTCGCTTCCTCTGCCGGCTCTTCCTGCCGCCTGGGTCAAAAGCTGGAAGGTTCTCTCGGATGCATGATAATCACTTACATATAGCGATAAATCTGCTGCTAAAACGCCTACTAATGTTACGTTTGGAAAATCATGCCCTTTGACAATCATCTGCGTTCCTATCAAAATATCTGCCTCATGATTAGCAAAAGCTGATAGAATTTTCTCATAATCGTCCTTATTGCGTGTCGTGTCTGTATCCATGCGAAGTACTCTCGCCTGTGGAAACCGATGCTTTACCACTTCTTCGATTTTCTGCGTCCCCGCTTTAAATCCACTGATATATTTTGAGCCACACTCCGGACACACCTTTGCCTCCGGTTCTTCATAACCACAATAATGACATACCATCCTGCCGTTATTATGCTGACTTAAAGAAACATCGCAATGCGGACATTTTATCACATGACCGCAGGCTCTGCAAGAGACAAAGCCTGCCATGCCCCTTCGGTTAATAAAAAGCATCGTCTGTTGCTTCTTATGCAAACGGTCTTCCATAAGCTCCTGTAAACGCCGGCTTAAGATTGACCGGTTGCCGGTTTTTAATTCTTCTCTTAAGTCGATTACATCACATTCCGGCAATGGCTTTTCTGCGACACGATGCTGTAACTCCAACAGCTGATATTCTCCATTTATCGCCTTATAATAGCTTTCAACAGAAGGAGTTGCAGAGCCTAGAACAACGCTTGCATTACACATTCCTGCCCTCTCAATCGCAGTTTCTCTTGCGTGATACCGGGGCAATGTTTCACTTTTGTAACTCGTTTCATGCTCTTCATCAATAATTATCAGTCCCAGATTGGAAAAAGGAGTAAAAAGCGCGGAACGCGGTCCAATCATAATATCAATTTCCCCTTTTTTCGCACGCTCAAACTGGTCAAAGCGCTCTCCTGCCGACAACCTGGAATTCATAATCGAAACCCGGTCACCGAAACGATTGTAAAAACGCATCACTGTCTGAAAGGTTAATGCAATTTCCGGAATTAACACTATGGCGGATTTTCCTTCTGCAATCACTCTTGCTATCAATTCCATATAAACCTCAGTTTTTCCGCTTCCTGTAACCCCTTTTATCAAATAGGTTTTTGCAATGCCGGCTGTCCGGTTTAATTCCACCGCATCCACGACAGCCTGCTGCTCCTCATTTAACTGCATCTGATAGCCTTTACTTGTTAAATGAGACACCGGGTTACGATACTGCTTTTCACTGTCAATCTCTACAATTCCAAGCTCTTCCATCGCCCGTATCACCGCACTTGTCACATTCAACTTCTGGGTAATGACAGTCCATTCCAATTCCCCGGATTTCATCAAAGCCTCCAACAGACGTACCCTTGCAGTAGAATGCTTTCGTTCAAATTCTGCCAACTGATTTTTCGCTTCTAACTCAGATAAGAGCAGGCGAACTGTCTTATGTTCTACAATTCCCGTTTTCTTTTTAATAGGAATAACTGTTTTTAGGGCATGGTTCATGGTTGCACCATAGTTTTTTCTCATCCATGCTGCCAGCGCAATCAACTGACTTTCGATTGGGATACTATCTGTCACGATGCCGATAATATCTTTGATTTTTGCCACATCAAATTCCGGCACATCCGTCATTTCTACCACATAGCCCTTTAGCTTTCTGTTTCCGAATGGCACGTAAACCTGCATTCCAAGCTCTAATTTCTGCTGCATACGTTCCGGTATCCGGTACTGAAATGTTTTATCCAGTTTTTCATGTGAAATATCAACAATGATATTCGCATATTGTGCCATTACTTCACCTCATTTGTTCTGTCAATTTTATTTATAAAAACTCACTTCTTACACGCCTTGCAGCGTATCTGTGATATATTTTTTCACAATTTCCCTATCCAGCATAGGATAGCGTTTTCCTTTCACTTCCTGATATGTCTCATGCCCTTTTCCTGCAAGTACAATAATATCCCCTGCCTTAGCCTGCATGATTGCATAGCGGATAGCTTCCTGTCTGTCTGCTAACTTTTCATATCTGCCATCCGTTTTTTTCATACCTTCCTCAATCTGTCCCATAATATCAAGGGGGTCTTCCCATCTGGGATTATCTGAAGTAATAATCGTTAAATCTGCAAGCTTTCCTGCTGTTTCTCCCATGCGATATCGCCTTAAATGGGAGCGGTTCCCGCCACAACCGAAAATAACAATCAACCGATTCGGCTCAAACATCCGCAGTGTTTCTAACAATTTTCGAAGGCTCATCTCGTTATGAGCATAATCAATCAGAAATGCAAAATTTTTTCCTTCGGTAAGATTTTCTAATCTTCCCGGTATCTGAAGCCGCCATAATGCGCTTTGTATCTCTGATTTTTTCACGCGAAAATGCCTGACTGCAGCCACTGCCGCTATCACATTATAAATATTAAAAATTCCAGGCAGCCGCATCGTTGCATAAAAATAATTGCAGCTTATTTTTATCCGAAAATGCTCTAAAAGGCTTCCATTTCTCATGCAGTGGGCAACCTCTTCTGCCATCACATCCGCAGGGTGCTCTATGCCAAAGGTTTCCACCTCGCAGGTGTGCCCATTCAAAATTTCTTCTACATGCTTATCATCCTGATTTACAATTCCAATCTTACATTGCTGCATCAGGCGGCTTTTACAAAACAGATAGTTTGCAAAATCAGGATGTTCTCCTTTTCCAATATGGTCCGGTTCAATATTTAAGAAAATCCCAATATCAAAAAAAATTCCTTCCGTCCGCCGCATTAAAATTCCTTGGGAAGACACTTCCATCACGCAACAATCACAGTGATTATTTACCATTTCCGCAAAAAACTTCTGCAAATCATAGGCCTCCGGGGTAGTATGTACTGCCTCTCTTTCCGTGTGCCCATTATCTGTAACAATCGTACCTATCATTCCCACACGATATCCTGCCTGTCTTAGCATCTCACGGACCATATATGCGGTTGTGGTTTTCCCATTTGTTCCGGTAATTCCTATCATTCTCATTTTTCTTGCAGGATAATCAAAAAAAGCCGCCGACAAACCTGCTAACGCAGCTCTGGTATCCTTTACGAAGATGATGCACAAGCTTTTTTTTGCCTGTCCATAAGACTCTAAGGCTCTACTTTTTTTCCAAAGTTCTTCCGCCAAAAGCTCCCTGCTCTCATGCATCACAAATACATTTGCACCTTTTTCTAAGGCATCTCCTACGAAATCGTGTCCATCGGAATTTTGTCCTTTTATGCAAACAAATAAGGAGCTCTCTCTTACTTTTCCTGAATGATAGCAGATATCTGCTATCCTCAGTCCTTCGTCTCCCCTTACGCTTTCGTATGAAATCTGCTTTAGCAGACTGCTCACTAACTGCATGCTGCTCCTTCGTCCTGCATTTTTCTATCTTTATTATGTTCAGGACAGAATATACTTTTTTTATTATATTCCAGTCACTTCCTTTTTACAAGTTGTCCGGTATTTTTCAGAAAACTTTCACAATTTTTCCATTCTTTTCTTGTATAGGAAAAGCTTATGCATGACAAACTATTTCTCATCTTAGGAATTCCTTTTAAAATTATTTTCAAAGCAACAGTAGAATACATACTTTTTCAATTTAAAGGAGGATTTTTATGCTTCAGAAAAACTTTTTCATCTGTGGACTTACCGGCTGGTGTATGGAAATTATTTTTACATCCCTTGACGCATTTCGTAAAAAGGATTTTCGTCTGATTGGCCAGACCTCCATCTGGATGTTTCCCATTTATGGCATGGCTGTCCTCATTAAACCCGTCTATAAATTAATTCGAAACCTTCCCACTCTGTTGCGGGGCAGTATCTACTCTGTCGGAATTTTCAGTTTTGAATATGCAACTGGCACAATATTAAAAAAACACCATCTATGTCCCTGGGATTACAGCAAATCTCCTTTTAACATAAATGGTGTTATTCGTCTCGATTATGCACCACTGTGGGCACTTGCAGGTCTGCTTTTTGAACGGATTTTAGACCGCTAAAATGTCCGCCCCTACGGACAAAATGTAAGCTTCTGCTCACATACTACTCATATCTTATACCCTTTGCAGTTACCCCTGCCTGATGCCTTTTGCATAATTTTAAGCCTCATCCAAATCCAATTCATCTCTGCCGGCACCAATATCCTGTGTATGAAGCGTACGACGTTTGATACGTGCTGCCTCTGATGCTTTTAACAGATAATTTTTGACTTCTTTTGATTTTTTAATATGTACAAGCTTAATTTCCGGTGTTGTAACATCACCTGTGTAGCAGATAATTGTTCCAAGTCCAAATATCTTCTCTAACAGGGTTGCTGTCAGTTTCACATCCTGCACCTTGTACATATAACAATCATTTTCTTCTGTTCTAAATAAACCTTCATCAATCGTTAACGTGCTTGGTGTAATTGTATACTTTGTAAATGTCCATGGAAGACCTAAAAAAAGTAATCTCTTCCTCTCACAATACTTTACTTCATCCTCGTTTTCCTGTTCCGGATTTTTTACTTCTTCTGCCATGATAAACCCTCGCTTTCTCCTGTATCTCGTATTAAAAATGTTATCACTGTTTTCTTTCCACTGCAAGGCAAAATTTCTGAAAACAGTTTCATTTTTCCAAAGAATAATGTAAATTTTTTACGCTCTTGAAATTGAGCAATGATTATTATATGATAGTAAAAATGCTTGAAGGTCAATTTTTTTGTACATTTCAAGTCATATTTATAAAGAGGATAGTGTGAAAATAAACTTTTTCACACGTGAATTTGCACCTGCGACCCAAAGTTTGCAGGTTATGAGAAAGGTATGGTTATAAGAATGCGTCATTTAATGAGCCCATTGGACTTCTCCGTTGATGAATTGGACAAACTGCTTGATCTTGCCAATGATATCGAGAAGTACCCACAGAAATATGCTCATGCATGTAATGGTAAGAAGCTTGCAACATGTTTTTATGAGCCAAGTACAAGAACAAGACTTAGTTTTGAGGCTGCCATGTTAAATCTTGGTGGTTCTGTTTTAGGTTTCTCGGATGCGAATTCCAGTTCCGCAGCCAAAGGAGAGAGTGTTTCTGATACAATTCGTGTTATTTCCTGCTACGCAGATATTTGTGCAATACGTCACCCAAAGGAAGGTGCAGCTCTTGTAGCCTCCCAAAAATCCCAGATTCCAGTAATTAATGCCGGAGACGGTGGTCATCAGCATCCGACACAGACTTTGACTGATTTACTGACAATTCGCTCATTAAAAGGCGATCTTTCTAACATGACAATCGGTCTTTGCGGTGATTTAAAATTCGGTAGAACTGTGCACTCTCTAATTCATGCATTAATTCGCTATCCCGGCATCAAATTCGTTCTGATTTCTCCGGAAGAGCTTCGTATTCCAAGTTACATCAGAGAAGAAGTATTAGTTGCAAATAATATTCCATTTGAGGAAGTGGAACGTTTAGAGGATGCCATGCCAAAGCTTGATATTCTTTACATGACCAGGGTACAGAAGGAACGTTTCTTCAATGAAGAGGATTATGTACGTTTGAAAAACTTCTATATTTTAACAAAAGCAAAAATGGAGCTTGCAAAAAAAGATATGCTGGTACTTCACCCTCTTCCACGTGTAAATGAAATCTCAGTAGAAGTTGATGATGACCCAAGAGCAGCCTACTTCCGTCAGGCACAATATGGTGTCTATGTAAGAATGGCACTTATCTTAACATTACTTGGAATTACTGTAGAATAAGGAGGATGACCATGCTAAACATCAGTGGAATTCAGGAAGGCTTTGTTTTAGACCACATTCAGGCGGGAATGAGCCTTCAGATTTATCATGATTTAAAATTAGATCAGCTTGATTGTACGGTCGCAATCATTAAGAATGCCAAAAGCAACAAGATGGGTAAAAAAGATATTGTAAAAGTGGAATGTCCGATAGAATCTCTTGATTTAGACATTCTCGGTTTTATTGACCACAATATTACAGTAAATGTAATTAAGGATTCCAAAATTGTTCAAAAGAAAGATTTGTTCCTTCCAAAGCAGGTAACAAACGTAATTAAATGTAAAAATCCACGCTGCATCACTTCTATCGAACAGGAGCTTGATCAGATTTTCCTTTTAACAGATGCAGAAAAGGAGGTTTACCGCTGCAAATACTGTGAACAGAAATTTACAAACCCAAATCGCAGATAAAAAACGTCACTTTCATAAGAGGGGGGAGAAAAAGCAGAATATTGCTTTTTCTCCCCCTCTGTGCTACTGTCTGTTGGACTTTTTATTTAATTATAATTCCTCCTCCGGCTACATGCTCTCCATCATAGAAAACCACTGCCTGTCCCGGTGTTACGGCACGAACCGGCTCTTCAAATTCGCAGCAAATTTCATCTTCTCCCGTTCTGGTTACCTTGCACATGCTTCCTGCATGGGAATAACGAATTTTTGCCTTTAATTCCATTCCATCTGTAATATCCGGTATTGACATAAAATTCACCTGATTTGCATACAGCTTTGTGGTGAACACATCGCTATTTTCTCCTAAAACAACCTCATTCGTTTCCGGACGAATCTCTGTTACAAACACAGGATGTCCTAATGCAATTCCAAGTCCTTTTCGCTGTCCAACTGTATAATGTGTAATGCCTTTATGCTGTCCTAAAATTTCTCCTGTTGTAGAAACAAAATTTCCCGGCGGTGGCACTAATTTTCCACACTCCCTGTCAATAAATCCCGCATAATCATCATCCGGTATAAAACAGATTTCCATACTGTCTTTTTTATGTGCGACCATTAACCCAATTTTTTCGGCAATCCCACGGATTTCGTCTTTGGTATAATCACCAACCGGCATCAATGTATGTGCTAACTGTTCCTGCGTCAAATTAAATAATGCATAGGTCTGATCTTTAGCAGCCGTTACAGAATTGCGGATTGCATATCTTCCATTTGCCAACTGCTCAATTCTCGCATAATGACCGGTTGCAATATAGTCTGCTCCAATTTCTAAACTACGATGCAATAGTGCCTCCCATTTCACGTAACGGTTACAGGCAATACATGGATTTGGTGTTCTGCCCTTTAAATACTCTGCGACAAAATAATCCATAACATTCTTCTTAAATTCCTGCTTAAAATTCATTACATAATAAGGTATATCCAAACGCTCTGCTACTCTTCTGGCATCGTCTACTGCACTCAAGCCACAGCAACCACCATTTTCTTCCTGCACAAATTCATCTTCATCCTGCCAAATCTGCATTGTCACTCCGATAACATCATAACCCTGTTCTTTTAATAAATAAGCCGCCACTGAGGAATCAACACCTCCTGACATGCCAACAACAACTTTCTTTTTTGACATCTTTTTCTCCTGTCTTAATCTAGTACAACTGTTTTTTATTAACCAGACTTTATTGCTTGTCTATTTTTATGAGCACTTTCTTATAACAATCGAGTAGGAGGGAAAATTAAATAAATTTTCCCGAC
>X314_Red_Deer__coassemble_93_pt1 | contig 17866 bp, 18 predicted proteins | sample X314_Red_Deer__metabat2_high_PE_002 | metagenome-assembled genome bin X314_Red_Deer
CAAGCCGCTCTACCATGAATATGCAGGTAGAAGAGTTCTATAACAGTGCAAAGGATGTGGATTTTATCATTTATAACAGTTCTATTGATGGTGGGGTAAATTCCATAGAAGAATTGCTGGATAAATGTGCGGTGTTGGAAGATTTTAAGGCAGTACAGAATGGTAATGTATGGTGCACCACTAATGATATGTATCAGCAGTCTATGTCCATTGGCTATTTGATGGAAGACATACATGCCATGCTTCAGGGGGAAGATGAAGCAGAAATGGAATACTTGTTCCGCTTAGAGTAGAGGAGGCTTTATATGCAGTATAGTAGGAAAATAAGGTATATCATTGCATTTCTTCTGCTTGGCATTAGTGTACTTGTTTTTGTAGCCATGAATATGTGTATTGGAACTGTGAAAATTTCTCTGGGAGATATCATGGCATCTATAGGTGGTCAGCAAATTAACAATGGCAGAATCCTGTGGGATATTCGAATGCCCAGAACCATGGCGGCAATGATTTTGGGTGGAGCCTTGGCTTTGGCAGGGTATTTATTACAGACTTTTTTTCACAATCCCATAGCAGGTCCTTTTGTGTTAGGAATTTCTTCGGGAGCCAAAATGGTTGTAGCACTTGTGATGGTGTTTTTGATGGGACAGGCTATCAGAGTTAGTTCAGTGACATTGATTGTCGCAGCTTTTTTTGGTGCGATGATATCCATGGGATTTGTACTTTTAATGTCCCATAAGGTGAATAATATGTCCATGCTGGTAGTAAGTGGTGTGATGATTGGTTATATTTGTTCGGCTGTTACAGAGTTGGTAGTGACCTTTGCAAATGATGCAGAAATTGTAAATCTTCACAATTGGTCAAGAGGCAGCTTTTCCGGAATGACATGGGACAATGTGTTTGTTATGGCAGTTGTGATAGCAGTAACATTTGTTATTGTCTTTTTTATGGCAAAACCACTTGATGCCTATCAGCTAGGAGAATCCTATGCACAAAATATGGGAGTGAATATTAGGCTATTAAGAGTGGCTTTGGTCATTTTATCCAGTATTTTGTCTGCCTGTATTGTAGCGTTTGCAGGTCCCATTTCCTTTGTAGGAGTTGCGGTACCTCATTTGGTAAAAAGCCTTTTGGGAAGTGCAAAGCCGATTCTAATGCTCCCGGCTTGTTTCCTTGGCGGAAGTGTATTTTGCTTATTCTGTGATTTGTTGGCAAGAACTATGTTTGCTCCAACAGAACTTAGTATTAGTACTGTTACAGCGGTGTTTGGAGCCCCGGTAGTGCTGTGGGTCATGATAAGGCGAAGCAGGGAGAAGGTGGCATAGTGAAATATTATTTCAAGACAGAGAGTTTAAGTGTGGGTTATCATAAAAAGCCAATTATTAAAGATATTGAAATTGGTTTGGAAAAAGGTGAAATATTGACACTGATAGGTCCGAATGGTGCGGGGAAATCCACGGTTTTAAAAAGCATTGCAAAGCAACTGGCACTCATTGCCGGAACAATTTATCTGGATGAGCAGAGTGTGGAAAATATGTCGGGGACAGAGTTGTCACAGAATATGGCAGTGGTGTTGACGGAGAGACTACGAACGGAAATGATGACTTGTGAAGATGTGGTGGCAACCGGAAGATATCCTTATACCGGGCGTTTTGGTATTTTGTCTGAGTCAGATCGTCAAGTAGTAAAGGAAGCAATGGAGTTAGTGCATGTGACTGCCATTAGGGATCAGGATTTTATCAGAATCAGTGATGGGCAGAGACAGCGTGTGATGCTTGCCAGAGCAATTTGCCAGGAGCCGGAAATCATTATTTTAGACGAGCCAACCTCTTATCTGGATGTAAAGTATAAGCTGGAATTTCTTTCTATTTTACAGGAAATGAGGAAGAAAAAGGGGCTGACAGTAATTATGTCTCTTCATGAACTTGAACTGGCAGAAAGAGTATCTGATAAAATTTTGTGTATTGATGGAAAGTGTGTAGACCGTTTTGGAAAGCCGGAGAAGGTTTTTGAACAGGGATATATATCAAAGCTGTTTTCTATAGCATCAGGTAGTTTTGATGAAGAGAACGGAAGTATGGAATTAGAACCTGCAAAAGGAGTGGCGAAAGTTTTTGTGATAGCAGGTGGTGGAACCGGAAGAAATGTATACCGCAGATTACAAAGACAAGGTATTCCTTTTATTACTGGTGTTTTACCACAAAATGATTTGGACTATCCGGTAGCAAGGGCATTGGCAACAGATGTGATTGCAACAGAGGCGTTCGAACCCATTACGGAAGAACATATGCAGGAAGCAAGAAAAAAACTGACTTCCTGTGACAAAATTATCTGCTGTAAAGAGACTTTTGGAACATTGGAGCGGGCAAATTTGGAGTTATTGGAATTTGCAAAAGAATCCGGTAAGGAAATAGAAATGAATTGTTAGTGATGAAGAAAGGCATGAAGAATCTATGGCAAAGGTAATCATGGTACAAGGAACCATGTCTAATGCAGGCAAAAGCCTTTTGGTAGCCGGTTTGTGTAGAATTTTTAAACAGGACGGGCTTAGGGTGGCTCCTTTTAAATCCCAGAATATGGCGTTAAATTCCTTTATTACATCGGAGGGATTGGAAATGGGTAGAGCGCAGGTTATGCAGGCGGAAGCAGCAGGAACCCCGCCGATGGTCTGTATGAATCCTATTTTATTAAAACCTACCAATCATACAGGCTCACAGGTAATTGTAAATGGTGAGGTACTCAGGAATATGAGTGCCAGAGATTACTTTGCCTTTAAGAAGAAATTGATTCCCGATATTAAAAAGGCTTTTAAAAAGTTGGAAGAATATGCGGATATTATTGTAATTGAAGGAGCGGGAAGTCCGGCGGAAATTAACTTAAAACAGAATGACATTGTAAATATGGGAATGGCTGAAATGGTGGACGCACCGGTTCTTTTGGTGGGAGATATTGACAGAGGCGGTGTGTTTGCACAGCTTTTAGGAACTTTGATGTTGCTTGAGGAAAAAGAAAAAAGGAGAGTAAAGGGACTTATTATTAATAAGTTTCGTGGAGATAAATCCATTCTTGATCCGGGAATTGAAATGCTGGAAGAAAAGGGGAATGTTCCGGTGGTGGGAGTTGTCCCATACATGGAGTTGTCTTTGGAGGATGAGGACAGTCTGACGGAAAGGTTTGACAGAAAAAGCGAAGGTTTAATTGATATTGCCGTAATCCGATATCCTAGAATTTCCAATTTTACGGATTTTAATGTTTTTGAACAAATGCCTGAAGTGACAGTGCGATATGTGACATCCATTAGTGAATTACACCATCCGGATATGATTTTCTTGCCCGGAAGTAAAAATACCATGGGTGATTTGAAGTGGATGCGTCAAAATGGTTTGGAAGCTGCTGTTAAGAAGCTTTCCGAAGATATTCCGGTGTTTGGAATTTGTGGTGGTTACCAAATGTTAGGTCAGGAGATTTCCGACCCGGATGGTGTGGAGGAAGGCGGAAAAATAAGAGGGATGGAACTGCTTCCCGTGTCAACTATTCTGATGCCAGAAAAAAAACGCTGTCAGATTGAGGGTAAGATTGAAAGATTAAGTGGACTGTTCCATGTACTTTCTGATTGTACATTCAAAGGCTATGAAATACATATGGGAAGGACGGGAACAGAAGAAAAGGTTGTAGTGACATCAGACATGAATGAAAATATTTATGGTTCCTATGTGCATGGATTGTTTGATGAGGGAACCATTGCAAATTCAATGATACAGACACTGGCAGAGAAAAAGGGAATTAGGATAGAAAATGGAGAGTTTGAGGATTATCAGACTTTTAAAGATAAGCAGTATGACAAGTTGGCAGATACTCTGCGCATGTATCTGAATATGGAGGAAATCTATGAAATGCTTGAAGAATCCCATATGGAATGATTATACAAGAGAAGAATTGAGAAAGTTGAAGGTTGATGAACCGGATGAAAAAAGCAAAAAAAACGTACTGAAGAATTGGGATGCTATTGCAAAACCCTTAGATGGAATGGGAAAATTTGAAACGCTTATTGCAAAGATTGGTGCCATTACAGGAACAGAAGAGATTGATATTACCCAAAAGGCTGTCGTTATTATGTGTGCTGATAACGGAATTGTAGAAGAAAATGTTAGTCAATCCGGGCAAGAGGTTACAGTAGCGGTAGCAAAAGCCATGGGAAAAGGACAGTCTTGCGTAGGGCAGATGGCGAAGGCAGTAGGAGCGGATACCATTCCGATAGATATCGGTATCTATTCAAAAGAATCTATTTTGGGAGTTATTTCCCGAAAAGTACGATGTGGTACCAGAAATTTTAGGAAAGAGCCGGCTATGACAGAAACAGAAACCATCCGTGCCATAGCGATAGGAATAGAGATAGCATTCCGGTGTAAAAACAAAGGATACCAAATTCTTGCCACTGGAGAATTGGGGATTGGCAATACCACGACCAGCAGTGCTGTTGCTGCGGCTTTGTTAAAGTGCGAAGTACAGAAGGTGACGGGAAGAGGAGCCGGATTAAATGATGTCGGTTTTGCCAGAAAACAGAAGGTAATTGAAGCAGCAATTCAGAAATATGATTTGTACCATGCTGATGCTTTGACCATATTACGGACAGTAGGAGGTCTGGATATTGCAGGTCTGGTGGGACTTTGTATTGGTGGTGCAATGTGCCATCTGCCGGTTGTTTTGGATGGAGTCATTAGTATGGTAGCAGCGTTAGTGGCAGAACGAATGGTTCCGGGGACAAAAGCGTATTATATTCCTTCTCATAAGGGAAAGGAGCCGGCTATCGAAATGCTTGCAGAGGAACTGGAGTTGGAGCCGGTGATTGATGGAAATATGGCATTAGGTGAGGGAACTGGTGCAGTAATGATGTTTGCTTTACTGGATGTGGCGCTTTCTATCTATCAGGGAAAAACAACCTTTAATGATATAAGAATAGGGCAGTATGAAAGGCTGAGTTAAATGTTGGTATTGATTACAGGAGGAAGTGGAAGTGGTAAATCTGCTTATGCAGAGGATTATATTACGAAACTTTCCAAAGATTGCAGAAAATATTATATTGCCACCATGCAGGTATATGATGAGGAAGGGCAGGAAAAGGTCTTCAAGCATCAAAAAATGCGGGAAGGAAAAGGTTTTTTAACCATTGAGCAGTCAACAGATATTCATCAGGCTGCGGATAAAATGGAAAAGGATACCACCATAGAGAATGTCGGGTTACTGGAATGTATGTCTAATTTGGTGGCAAATGAGATGTTCCGTGAGGGTGAGATAAGAGACTGCGAATTGGTAAAGAAAAGTATTATTGGTGGAATAGAAGAGTTATTAAAAACGGTAAAGGATTTCATTATTGTTACGAACAATGTGTTTGAAGACGGAATTGTTTATGATGAAACAACCATGAATTATATCAGAACTATGGGCTGTATCAATCAAGAACTGGCTAAGATGGCGGATAAAGTAATTGAGGTGGTTGTTGGAATTCCGATTATAGTGAAAGAAGGAAAATAATATGTGTATTGTAAAAGCAATGATAATCGCATTTTCAATGTATTCCAAAATTCCTATGCCACAGTTTCAGTGGAAGGATGAGGATATGAAATATATGCTTTGTTTTTTTCCGTGGATAGGAGCAGTAATCGGTGCCTGTGTTTATCTTTGGGGAATGATTTGTGAAAAATGTGAAATTAGTCTGTTGTGCTATACATTGATAGGAACAGCAATTCCTTTATTGTTTACAGGAGGATTTCATGTAGATGGATTTATGGATACTATGGATGCTTTTTGCTCCTATCAGCCGCGAGAGAAGAAACTGGAAATATTAAAAGATTCCCATATTGGTGCATTTGCAGTTATCATGTTTGGTGTTTATGGATTATTGTATGTGGCTGCTTTTTCCGAAATACAGGATAAGAATTTATTACAGATTGTTTGTGCAGGGTTTTTCTTATCCAGATGTCTAAGTGGAATCAGTGTAGTATCATTTCCGCCTGCCAAAAAGGAAGGCTTGCTTTATTCTTTTGCCAACAAGGCAGGGAAGAATACTGTGAAGATATCCCTTTATTTGCAGGGAACATTGTGTGTTCTGTTTATGCTATGGAGTTCCTTATTTGGAGGAATGATTGTGGCAGTAGCGGCACTTGGTGCATTTACGTATTACTATTATCGCAGTAAAAAAGAATTGGGCGGAATTACCGGTGATACGGCAGGATATTTTGTACTACTCTGTGAATGCAGTATGTTGGTTGCAGCAGCGGTAATAAATGTAGTTTGCATATAAGGGAGAGGTAGATTAGATGAAACTGGTAATTGGCGGATACGCTCAAGGGAAATTGGATTATGTGCTTGATGGGAATAGGTTAACAGATTTTTGTATTGTAGATGGTGAATTTCCTAATGCAGAACAACTACAAGAGTCAAAAGACAATGGAAAAACAGTAATTGTGAATCACTTTCATGAGTGGATGAGAGCAAGCATTAGGCAGGGTAAGAATACAGAGCAGGAAATACTAGAATTTATAAGCAATGCTTCTGGTTGTATTGTGATTAGTGATGAGATTGGAAATGGAATTGTGCCTATAGACAGTTTTGAACGAGAATACAGAGAGCGAGCAGGAAGAATTTTGGTAAAGCTGGCGGAGCAGGCAGATGAGGTGGTACGAGTGATATGTGGAATCGGTCAGAGAATCAAATAAAATTAGTGATGATTCGTCATGGTGCAACGGCTTCTAATAAAGAGCATAGATACCTTGGTAGAACAGATGAAGGATTAAGCATGGAAGGGAAGTATATATTACAAGCAGTAAAAAATACCTATCCTTCTATTGATTATCTTTTTACCAGCCCTATGAAGCGATGTATGCAAACAGCCCGGATACTCTATCCCAAGCAGGAAATTTTAGTGATACCGGAATGGGTGGAAATGAATTTTGGAGATTTTGAAGGAAAGAATTATGTGGAATTAAAGGAAAATGAATACTATCAGAAGTGGATTGACAGCAATGGCACATTGCCTTTTCCAAATGGAGAGAGCAGAGAAGATTTTATAGAACGCTGTAAACAAGGATTTTATAAAATGTTATTACAACTGAAAAGTCAGAACCAAATTAACAGTGCTATGACAGCAGGGGTAGTGATACATGGTGGAACTATTATGTCTTTGTTGAGTACCTTTTGTGGTGGGGAATATTTTGATTATCAGGTAGCAAATGGCCAGGGATATGTATGCACACTAAAAGAGATACAGGGATATCCTCAAATGGTAGATATTCAGAAAATAGGACAAGATAGATTGTGAGGAAATAAATGAAATATCATATATTGGCTTTTTTCTTTGGTTTTCTGTTGGATTTGCTTTTGGGTGATCCCTACTGGCTGCCCCATCCTATACGTTTGATAGGTAGTTTGATAAGTGGTTTGGAAAAGAAACTTCTGGGGGAGCGGACGGAGAAAGACCATAAAAAGGAATTAAAAAAAGGAGTATTGTTAGTTTTTTTGGTGCTTTTTATAACTTTTAGTGTATCGGTGATGCTTATAGTTGGAGCTTATAATATTCATCCCTATTTGGGTGTTTTGGTAGAGACTATTATGAGTTATCAGATTTTGGCAACCAAATGTCTTAAGGTGGAGAGTATGAAAGTCTATCATTGCTTGCAAACAGAAGGGTTGGAAGCGGCAAGAAAGGCTGTTTCTATGATTGTGGGCAGAGATACGTCTGTTTTAGACGAAGAGGGTGTTGCTAAGGCTGCTATTGAAACTGTGGCAGAAAACACTTCTGATGGCGTGATAGCTCCCATGCTGTATACTGCATTAGGAGGCCCTATATTAGGTTTTTTCTACAAGGCTGTAAATACCATGGATTCTATGGTGGGATATAAGAATGAAAAGTATCTGTATTTTGGAAGAGCAGCCGCCAAGTTGGATGACTTGGTTAATTACATACCAGCCAGAATCAGCGCCTATCTTATGATATGTGCATCCTTTATAGGTGGCAAAGGTTATAGTGGCAGGCATGCCTATAAAATATATAAGCGGGATAATCGAAATCATGCCAGTCCTAATTCAGCGCAGACGGAATCGGTATGTGCCGGAGCATTGGGAATCCGGCTGGCTGGGGATGCCAGTTATTTCGGAAAAATAGTAAAAAAACCATTTATAGGTGATGCACGAAGAAGTGTAGAGTATGAAGATATAAAGAGAGTAAATAAGTTAATGTATATGACTTCGTGGTTGTGTGAAATGATTTGTTTAACACTGATGGTGGTCTTAATTTGTTTATAGAAGGGAAGTGAGTGACTGTTGCAGGGTATACATGGCGGAGATATTTATACAAATAAAGTGAAATTGGACTTTTCTGTTAATGTGAATCCACTTGGAATACCAAAAGGGGTAGAAGATGCACTGCATCAGGCAGTGGTACGATGTCAGCAATATCCGGATATACGAGCATTTGAATTGAAAGAAGAGGTGGCAAAGCAGTTAGCAGTTCCAAAAGAATATTTATTATTTGGAAATGGTGCCTCAGAAGTTTTTATGGGGATTATGCATGCCCTTAAGCCAAGGAAGGTTCTGATTCCGATACCTAGCTTTTACGGATATCAATATGTGACAGAAGCAGTGGAAAGTGAAATCAGTTATTATTTTATGGAGAAAGAAAATTCCTTTTTGCCGGGCAAAGAGTTATTTATGATGTTGACAGAAGACATAGACATTCTCTTTCTGGCGCATCCAAACAATCCAACGGGAAAACGATTGGAGCGTGACTATCTGAGAGAAGTGCTCGCTATATGTAGGGAGAAAGGCATCTATGTGGTTTTGGATGAGTGTTTTATTTCTTTTTGTGAAGGGGATGTTTCCTTTGTATCTGAGATAGAGGAATATCCGAATTTGCTTTTGGTATGGGCTTTCACAAAACTATATGCGATTCCCGGAGTAAGACTGGGATTTTTGGTTAGCAGTAACAAAGCATTCATTCAGAAAATTGCAAGGCAGCTTCCGGAGTGGAATTTATCTGTTTTTGCACAGGAGGCAGGAATAGCATGTGTAAAGGAAAAAGCATTTGTAGAACAAACAGTAGAGTATGTGCAAAAGGAGAGAGCATTTTTAACTGAGCAACTGCAAAAGATGGGGCTGGAAGTCTTTGTCGGAGAGGGAAATTTTATTTTGGTTTATACAGAAAAACCTTTGTATGAGTTATTACTGGAAAGAGGAATTTTAATAAGGGATTGTCAGAATTTTAAAGGATTAACAAAGGGTTACTATCGAATTGCTGTAAAAAACAGAGAAGAAAACAAAATATTACTAAGAGAGATAGGTGAATGTTTTGCATAATATAGAGCATTTATTGCCGGAAGAAATTGAAAAAAGAAGTTTTGAGATTATCTCCAAAGAGCTTAAAGTACAAGGGATAAAAATACCAAAAGAGCAGGAAATGGTAACGAAAAGAGTTATTCATACCAGTGCGGATTTTGATTACACAAAGACACTTGTGTTTTCTAAAAACGCAGTACAGATTGCAAAGGAGTTAATAATAAATGGTGCTGATATTGTGACAGATACGAACATGGCATTAGCAGGAGTCAATAAGAAAACTTTGGCAAGATTTGGTGGAGAAGCACATTGTTTTATGGCAGATGCGGAGGTTGCGCGAATAGCAAAGGAGAGAGGAACTACTCGTGCGGCAATTAGTATGGAGATGGCTTCCAGGCTAAATAAGCCAGTAATTTTTGCCATTGGTAATGCACCTACTGCATTGATTCAGCTATATGAGATGATGAGGGAAGGGATATGGAAACCGGCATTTATTATTGGTGTGCCGGTGGGCTTTGTGAATGTGGAAGCAGCCAAGGAATTAATCATAGGAACAGATGTACCACATATTGTGAACCGGGGAAGAAAAGGCGGTAGTAATGTGGCAGCAGCAATCTGTAATGCTTTGCTGTATGAATTGGGCAGAGATTAGGAAGTGCAAGATGTTGGAGGAAGGTTATGCGATATGGCTTTACAACCGGAAGCTGTGCGGCGGCAGCATCGAAAGCGGCGGCATATATGCTATTAACCGGAAAGAGAAAAACAGAAATTACCATAGAAACGCCCAAAGGAATCCCCTATACAGCGCAGCTTATTGATATTGTCAGGAGTGAGAAGGAAGTAAGCTGTGCAGTGGAAAAAGACGGAGGCGATGATCCTGATATTACCACAGGGGCATTGATTTATGCAAAAGTCTCCTATGGTATTTTATATTTGGAAGAAAAGCAGGGGAGGCCGCAAATTGTAATAGATGGAGGGATTGGGGTAGGAAGAGTTACGAAACCCGGTCTGGACCAGCCTATAGGAAATGCTGCAATTAATCATGTGCCCAGAGAAATGATAGAAAAAGAAGTATTACAGGTATGTTCTTTGGTGGATTACAAAGGTAGTCTTATGGTGGAGATTTTCGTTCCTGAGGGAGAATGTCTGGCAGAGCATACTTTTAATCCGAGACTTGGAATTGTAGGCGGTATATCCATACTGGGAACCAGTGGAATAGTAGAACCCATGAGTAATCAGGCAATTCTAGATACTATCAAAGTAGAGTTAAACCAGAGAAAGGCACAAGGCTTTGATTATGTAGCGGTTTCTCCGGGAAATTATGGACTGGATTTTATGAAGAAAACCTATGGATATGATTTGGACAAAAGCGTAAAGTGTAGTAACTTTATTGGAGATACCATTGATATGGCAATGGAATTAGGTTTTCAAAAAATGTTACTTACCGGTCATATCGGAAAACTAATTAAGGTGTCCGGAGGTATCATGAACACCCATTCTAAAGAAGGGGATTGCAGGATGGAACTGCTTGTGTCATCAGCCGTAAAATGTGGGGTGGAAGCAAAATATCTGAAACAGATACTGGAATGTGTAACTACGGAAGAAGCAGTACGCATTTTAGCTGAGTGTGGAAAGAGGCAGGAAGTAATGGATTATGCGATGGAGCGTATTTGTTACTATTTGAATAAACGGACAAAAGGAAAAATGAAGATAGATTGTATTATGTATGCCAATGAATTTGGAGAATTGGCAAGAAGTAAGGAGGCGGCAGAATGGTTTTCTTTGTTGGAGCAGGAACAGGAGCAGCAGATTTAATAACGGTAAGAGGAATGCGTTTGCTTAAACAGGCTGATGTAATTATCTATGCCGGTTCCTTGGTGAATCCGGAGCTTTTACAATATGCAAAGGTTGAGTGTGAGATTCATAACAGTGCCAAACTGACTTTGGATGAAGTGATAGATATTATGCAGAAAGCAGAGGCACAGAATAAAAAGATTGTTCGACTGCATACCGGTGATCCCAGCATTTATGGAGCAGTAAGGGAACAAATGGATGAATTAGACAAATTAGGAATTGCTTATGAAAGTTGTCCGGGAGTCAGTGCCTGTTTCGGAGCAGCTGCATCTCTTAATTTGGAGTATACCTTGCCGGAGGTTTCACAGTCTCTAATCATTACTCGAATGGAAGGAAAAACCAAGGTGCCGGACAAAGAGTGTATCGAAAGCTTTGCGGCACATCAGACATCCATGGCGATTTACCTGAGCACGGGAATGCTGGGGGAACTGAGCCGAAGACTAATAGCAGGGGGATACCGAAAGGCTACCCCGGCAGCAATTGTGTATAAGGCAACCTGGCCGGAGGAAGAAAGTTATATTTGTACCATTGAGAGTCTGGAAGAAACGGCAGCAGAGCATGGTATTACAAAAACGGCATTGATATTGGTGGGTGACGTAATTGCACATCGGGGCTATGAAAAGTCCAGATTGTATGCCCCCGATTTTTCCACAGAATTCAGACAGGCAAAGGAATAGCTTTATGGGTATTAGAATTATTAGCTTTACAGAAAAAGGAATAGAGCTGTCACAAAGAGTTGCAGAGGTTTTGGGTTATGACAATGTAAAGCTTTTTACAAAATGCTCTGTGGCAAAAGAGAAGAACAAACTGCCCATGATACGATATGTTGAAGAAGGTATGGGAGAGTGGGCAGGAAAGCAGATGGCAGAAAAGCATACGTTACTCTTTATTGGAGCCTGTGGGATTGCGGTGAGGGCCATTGCACCATATATTATGGATAAATTGCATGATAGTGCGGTACTTGTAATGGATGAGGGAGGAAATTATATTATTCCAATTCTTTCAGGGCATGTAGGAGGAGCCAATGAAATTGCGGTAAAGATTGCTGTAGAAATTGGTGCTATTCCTGTGATTACAACTGCAACGGATATTAATGGTAAATTTGCAGTAGATTTATTTGCAAAAAGAAATGGGTTACATATCGAGAATAAAGACGGAATTGCAAAGGTATCTTCCAAAGTGTTAGCAGGAAAAAAGATACAGATAGCAATTGAGCAGGGATGCTTGGATGAGAATATCAGTATACCGGAAGGGATTATTCTTTCAGAGTTAGAAACTATGATAGATCAGACCGCAGATGTGGTAATCACCACAAAAGCTGGGGTAGAGGGAGCATTATTAATCTTAAAACCGAAAGAATACATAATTGGCATAGGATGTAAAAGAGGAAAAGAAGAAGAGAAAATAAATCAGTTTATCTTGAAAAATCTGGATGATTTAGGGATTTCTGTAGAGCAGATTATGGCAGTGGTGTCCATAGATAAGAAAAAGGATGAGGCAGGATTGGTTTCATGGTGTAGGAAAAGACAAATCCCTTTTTGGACTTATACTGCGGAGCAGTTACAGCAGATTAATGGTAAGTTTAGTGCTTCTGACTTTGTAAGGGAGCAGGTAGGGGTGGATAATGTGTGCGAACGGGCGGCACTTTTGGCTTGTCAGGATGGTGGCAGCCTTGTATATAAAAAGCGTGCAGAGGATGGTATGACCATTGCCATTGCGAAAAGAGAATGGAGAGTTGGGTTTGATGAAAAGTAAGATATATATTATAGGAATGGGTCCGGGAAAAGAAGAAATGATGACAGGAGAAGCAATTTGGGTCTTGGAGAATTCTGATGTTATCATCGGCTATACCGTTTATGTGAAGTTGCTGGGGGAGCGCTTTGCCGGAAAAGAAATGCTGACTACACCCATGCGGCAGGAAACTGAACGTTGCAGATTGTGCTTTGAAGAAGCGGCTAAAGGAAAGCAGGTAGCGTTGATTTGTAGTGGCGATGCAGGAATTTATGGGCTGGCATCCTTAATGTATGAGATGGGAAAAGAATATCCGGAAACGGAGCTTATTGTAATTCCCGGTATTACTGCAGCGAATAGTGGAGCAGCAGTTTTGGGTGCACCACTGAATCATGATTTCTGTGTGATTAGTTTAAGTGATTTGCTAACACCTTGGGAGCAAATAGAGAAACGGCTGATAGCTGCAACAGAGGGCGATTTTGCCATAGCAATTTATAATCCATCCAGTCATAAAAGAAAAGATTATCTAATGAGAGCCTGCGATATTCTGCTTCGTGTGATAGAGGGGGATAGGCCTTGCGGGTATGTGGAGAATATTGGCAGGGAAGGGACAAGGGCAGTAACTTGTACCTTGAAGGAATTAAGAGAAACACAGGTGAATATGTTTACCACGGTTTTTATAGGCAATTCCGGTTCAGAGCTTGTAAACGGAAAACTGATTACGAAACGAGGTTATCAACTTGAAAGAAATACTGATATTTGCAGGAACAACGGAAGGTAGAGAATTGTCGGAGTACTTGGTGGTGGCAGGAATCGCACATACCCTATGCGTAGCTACGGAATATGGGGAAATTGTACTAAAGGAGCATCCCCTTGTAAAAGTCCATAAAGGCAGGATGAATCAGGAGGAAATAGAGGTTTATATTGAGGCGGGAAATTTTGGTGCTGTGGTGGATGCCACCCATCCTTATGCGGAAGTGGTAACACAGAATATCAAAAATGCCATGCAGGATATGGATATTCCCTATTTTCGTTTAAAAAGAGAAAGCAATGTAACTAGCTCTTATGAAAAAATACACTATTTTAAAGATAGTGTTTCCTGTGCCAAGGCTTTAGAAAAAACAGACGGAAATATTTTACTTACAACAGGTAGCAAGGAACTTTCTGTTTTTGCTAAGTTTATTGACAGAAAGGAAAGACTGTATGTGCGGGTTTTACCGGGAATAGAGAGCTTGCAGCTTTGTATGGATTGTGGAATTGTAGGCAAGCAAATTTTAGCGTTGCAGGGACCATTCTCTACACAGATGAATGAAGCGATGCTTAGGCAGTATCAGATAAAGGGTCTGGTGACAAAGGCAAGCGGAAATGCCGGAGGCTATCAGGAAAAACTGGATGCGGCACAAAATCTAGGTATTCCGGTATTTGTTATTGGTTGTCCGGCAGAACAGGAATGCTATACTTTTGAAGAAGTTTGCCAGAAACTGGAAAAGATTTGTGGTCAGGTAATCAAGAGAAAAGCCGGATTTCATATAACTCTTGCAGGTGTTGGTATGGGGAATCCTAATTGTCTAACGAAAGAGGTTGAAAAGGCAATCGCAGAAGCAGATCTTTTGCTTGGAGCAGACAGAATGATTGCGGGGTATCAGCCCAAAATAGAGAAGATGCCATATTATACCGCAGAGCAGATTATTCCCTATTTGGAGAAAATGCAAAAAGTGACAGGTGACAGGGATGACAAAAAAGTAGTGATTCTTTTTTCCGGAGATACCGGTTTTTATAGTGGCTGTCAGAAGTTATACGACGCATTGCTAAGGGCAGTAAATGATGGCAGATTGCAAGCGAGTGTTACTGTTATGCCAGGAATCTCTTCCGTTGCTTATTTGGCAGCTTGTATGGGGGAGAATTATCAGGACGCAGTAATTTGTAGTATGCATGGAAAAGAATTGCCTAATTTGGCAAAAAAAATCCGCATGGGAAAGAAGATTTTTTTGTTAATGTCGGGACTGAAAGACATTCATAAACTGGGAAAGCTATTGCTGGATGCTGGATTGATAAAGTGTACGGTGGTAGCCGGATATCAGTTGTCATACCCAGAACAACGGATTATGGAACTGAAGCCGGAAGAATGTATGAAATTACAGGAGGATGGTTTGTATACCTGCTGTATCAAAAATCCAAAGCATGAAAGAAAAATGCTGACTCATGGAAAGGCAGATGGGGAATTTATACGGGATAAAGTTCCTATGACCAAAGAAGAGGTAAGAGAAGTAAGTATCTGCAAGTTAAAATTATATGAGGGTGCGGTGGTATATGACATCGGAAGCGGAACAGGTTCCATTGCGGTGGAGATTGCCGGACTTTCTGATGAGATTAAGGTGTTTGCTGTGGAATATAAGGAGAAAGCGGTTTCTTTGATTGCTCAAAATAAAGAAAAGTTTGAGCTTAGCAATATAGAAATTGTTACAGGCAAAGCCCCAGATGGATTGGAAAAATTGCCTGTTCCCACGCATGCATTTATCGGTGGTAGCGGTGGGAGAATGAAAGAAATTCTTGCTGCGTTATATCAAAAAAATTCTCAATTGCGTGTCGTAATCAATGCAATCAGTATGGAAACAATTTGTGAAATTAAAGAGGTTTTATCCACGTTTTCCATTCAAAATGAGGATGTGGTACAAATGCAGGTAAGCAGGACAAAGCGTGTTGGTACGTATCATTTGATGCAGGCGGAAAATCCCGTGTGGATTTGTGCATTTGATTTTTGCGGATAAGAAACCGGATGGGATGGTGTAGATGCTAAGCATTGGAAAGGAGTGGGGTCTGAAATGAAATTGAATCGAGTTATGATTGCTGCACCAAAGAGTGGAAGTGGAAAGACAACCATTACCTGTGGTCTGCTACAGGCTTTTAAGGACGCAGGGAGAAAAGTGATTTCCTATAAATGCGGACCGGATTACATTGATCCGATGTTCCATCAAAAGGTAATTGATATTCCTGCTAAAAATCTGGATACGTTTTTTACAGATGAGGAAACAACACGAAAGTTATTCTTGAAAAACAGAAAAGAAGACGAGCTCGCCGTATTGGAAGGTGTTATGGGACTTTTCGACGGACTGGGTGGTGTTAGAGAAGAGGGCTCCTCTTATCATCTGGCTAAGGTTACGAAATCGCCTATTATTTTGGTGGTAGATGCCAAAGGAATGGGGCGTTCTGTAATTTCTATGATTGCTGGTTTCTTAGTGTATGATAAGGAACAACTTATCAAAGGAGTTATCCTAAACAGGATGTCAAGGGCTTATTATGAAACTATAAAGCCGTTGATAGAACAGGAATTATCAATAGATGTTGTAGGATATTTTCCTGACTGTAAAGAGTTTCATGTAGGAAGTAGGCATTTAGGATTGATGATGCCGGATGAGATAGCAGATATTAGAGAACAATTGCAAAAGAGTTCAGAGGAATTACAAAAAACGGTTTCTTTAGAGGCAGTGCTTCAAATAGCAGAAGATGCAGAGGAATTAGAAGTGCATCCTGTGATTGCAGATGCAGAAGTATGTGTTGCGGATAGTGCAAACAGATCTGTGATTGCAGTGGCAAAGGATGAAGCATTTTGCTTTTATTATGAAGATAATCTGCATTTATTGGAAGAATGTGGTGCAAAATTAGAGTATTTTTCTCCCCTTCGTGATAAGGGTTTGCCGGATGGATGTTGTGGAATTCTGCTTGGAGGAGGCTATCCGGAATTGTATGCAGATAAACTCAGCCAAAATGTAACTATGCTACATGCAATTAAAAAGGCAGCAGAAAATAATATGCCTATTGTTGCGGAATGTGGTGGGTTTATGTATCTTCATTCAGTTATTGCGGATAAAGAAGACAGGTCGTATACCATGACGGAAGTTTTGCCTGCAAAATGTTACAATACAGGGAAGTTGGTTCGTTTCGGATACATAGAATTGGAAGAGGTAAATGGTGATTTCATGCCTAGAGGAGAATATATAAGAGGACATGAATTTCATTATTATGACAGTGAGAATAATGGGGCAGATTGTCTGGCAATAAAACCAGTTACCGGAAAAAGTTATCCTTGTATCATAACAAAGAGAAATAGCTTTGTTGGTTTTCCACATTTATATTATCCATCTAATCCAATATTTGCAGAAAATTTCGTGACGAAGGCTAGGGAATACAAGGAAAGAAAGGAATTATAAAATGGAAAATTCGTATCGTTTTTTTGAAAATAAAGAATGTAAATACTTTCCTTGTCATGAAGGAGTGGATGAGTTCAATTGTCTGTTTTGTTATTGTCCGTTGTATCATTTAGAGAATTGCCCTGGAAACCCGATTTACAAGGAGAAGGAAGATAGGAAGATAAAAGTGTGTAAAAATTGTACATTTCCCCATAAGCCTGAGAACTATGATATGGTGGTAGGGATAATAAAGACTGTATTAAAAGAACATAGTTAAAATAGCTAAAATCAATAGGTTATGTATTTGGCAGTTTGTTTCTGTACTTATTTGTGGGAATATCTGAGGAAATATATTTTAGAGGAATAATACCTTGATATTTAAAAGAAGAATTTTCGACTGAAGGAATATTGATAGTGTCCACTTTTGTTTTTGCTATCGGACATATCGCAACTGCTTTTACAGCAACTAATGTATTTGAGATTGCACTGACTATACTGAATGCTTTGATTTTTGGGTGGCTTGCTATGGAGATAACTATAGTATCATCCAACATTATTCCTGCAATCTTGCTGCATTTCCTATTTGATTTTGAAACAAAAATTGTAGTGATGAATGGAAGAGAATTGTTGATGTCAGAGGGTGTGAGAGGAACGTTAATGTTTATAATAGCCTGTTGGATTTCCATTGTAATATATAAACAAAAAGATACGTTATAATATTGAAAGGCACTCGAAAATTTCAACTTTATGAAGAGTTGAAAGCACGC
>X314_Red_Deer__coassemble_94_pt1 | contig 17688 bp, 18 predicted proteins | sample X314_Red_Deer__metabat2_high_PE_002 | metagenome-assembled genome bin X314_Red_Deer
GCAATGGGAGATAAGGATGTTGAAAACAAAGTGGATTTTCTGATTCTAGATTGTCCGGTTAGTGATATGAAATGGATGGTAGAAGAAGAAATGAGAAAGATGGATATTGGATTGCCTATATCTTACATGACATTCTGTGGCAACATTATCAACAAAATGGAATTGGGATTTAGCTATGACGATGCAAATGTATGTGACAAAATTGCAGATATTGAAATTCCGGTTTTGGTAATAAACAGTGAAGCAGATACATTAACACCACAGTTTATGGGGCAAGAAATATATGATTCAATACATAATGATGAAATGAAAATGATTTGGACAGTGCCTGATAGTGAACATACGGAAATGTGGCTTGATTATAATCAAGAATATCGAGAGAAAGTTCAAGAAGTGTTGGGTTATATAAAATAAGAATTGTTATTTCAAATTTTGTGCGTGGTTCTATTTTGGTTCTAAAAAATTTCAAAACCATAAATACAAGATGAAATATCGAATAATATGAATAAAAATCCATAGAAAATATATAGAAAAACACCATGATTTTACTTCCAACGAAGCGTGAAGGTGGACGTACTGTAGGTTCTGGCCGAGTTGCTACAATCATTGAGTAATTAAATACTTTTTGAGTATCAATTGACTTAATTGGCTCAGCCCTTTGTTTACAAGGGGTTGAGCCTTTTTATGTGCGTCGGTTGAAGCCGACGCATGGGCTTAAGTCATTTTCGTGGACTTGCTGTGGGCTTATTTTATCCTTTGGCCTTACGACTTTGAACCTTGTGCCCTGTGATTTGGGTTCTTCCGATGCTTCTGCCGGGGCAGTTACATCGGATGTTGCCATATCCTTTTTATGTTGGTTCTGCATCATATCCACCACTTCTTGATGTTTGTTCGGATACAGGTGGGAGTAGGTGCTTAAGGTGGTCTGTACCTTTTCGTGTCCTAACCGTTCCGATATGAGCAGTGGAGCACAGCCTAAGTTTATAAGATAGCTGGCGTGTGAGTGGCGGATATCGTGGATACGAATCTTTTTTACTCCGCTTTTCTTGCAAGCCCTTTCCATTGCATTATTGATATAAGATTTGGTGAAGGGGAAGACCCTGTCCGTATCTTTTAAATCATAAAGCTTTGACATATAATCTTTGACTTCCTTCATTACAAAGTCCGGTATGATGATGTTCCGAATGCTTTTCGGTGTTTTGGGTGGTGTGACCACATCCTGCTTTTTTATTCTCTGTAGACTTTTGGTGATGTCGAGAGTGTTCTTCTCAAAATCGAAGTCTTTCGGTGTTAAAGCAAGGAATTCTCCAAAACGGATACCGGAGTAGTACAGTAGTGAAAACGAAACATGTGCTGTGGGATCATCTTCCATGGCTGCCAGTATCCGGTCAAATTCGTCCTTTGTCCAGAAATTTACCACAACCTCACGCTTACCCATTCTGCCAGCCTTGTGGCAGGGATTTTCAGCTAAATTGAAGTAGTCCACTGCGTAATTGAAAAGTGCGGTAATCATATTCTGCATCCTGTCTAAGTAGGAGTTGGAATAATCCTTTGCAATCATTTCGTTCTGCCAGGCGCGGATGTCCTTGGGAGTAATCTTATTGATGGGCTTATTCTCGAAATAAGGGAGAATAAGCTTTTCAAATACATGCTTCTTTCCGTCGATGGTGCTCTGGCGGCATCGGTGTCCCATATCCTCTATATAAATCTCGTACATAGAGCGGAAGGTCATATCCGTGCTGCCTTTCTGCTTTCTTAGGAAATCCGCTTCCCATTCCTTTGCTTCACGCTGAAGCTTAAAGCCTCGTTTCTTTATCTGTTTTTTCTTTCCGGTAAAATCTTCATAATAACATCTGACATACCAGGTTCCTCGTTCTTCGTCTTTATAGACCGGCATATTGTTTACCTTTACTATCGAAGGTCCTCGCCAAAGAGTCGGATGAGTTGTTTGAACTGTTCCTTCTGATATTCCATAACCCTTCCCAGTGCTTCCTCACTGATTGGAAATGTTTCCTTATCAAAGCTGATAAGGTAGGAAGAAGATTTACTTCCGTCATCGTTTTCAATCTGACAGGGATTGCATCCGAAGTGGGAAAATTTCAACCAGTTTAAATATGCATCTAAATTGTTGCCATAATCCGTGGTCTGTGTCATCCGTACATATTCATCGCCGGATGCTACAAATCTGGATGTGTCACATTCCAGAGCATTTGCAATTAGTTGAAGCTTTCCGATTCCCGGAGTGCGGTCACCCTGTTCGTATTTGGAAACCGTTCCAACTTTCAAGCCGATGAGATTGGCGAGCTCCTCTTGTGATAGCCCTTTCTCTTTTCTTGCTTGTTTTAGTCTGTTGCCAAGTTCCTTGCGTTCTTCAAGTGTCATAATATTCATGGTTTTTCACCTCCTGAAACAAAACTATCACAATTCGTGATATTTTGCAATAGGAAAATCTATTGACAATGACAAAAAGTAGTAGTATAAATAATGATGAAATAGAAAAAACGGACAAAATGTGATAGTAGAGAGTGAGGTGAGAGGATGAAAACACAATATGTGACGCCAGATGAATTGGTAGATACCTTGGGTGTCAGCAAGGGAAAAGCCTACCAGATTATCAGACAGCTCAACGAGGAACTGGCTGAGCAGGGATATATCAAAATCGCCGGGAAGTGTCCAAGAAAGTATTTTGAGAAGAGATACTACGGGTACACTTCTGAGGCGTAGCGTAAGCAAAGTCCTAAAGAGCGATTGGGATATTTCCATAGGCTGACATTCGTACCGGTTCATTTCCATAATAAGAATGTCAGCATGCAGATGTGACTGTCAGCCACAGGAAGAGGAGTTCCTAATACGGCTGGTGGGAGCAGATGCATTTGTGATCAAGCGGCAAAACGCTTGCCCCCTAGTTTGGGATTTCCCAAACTAATAGGGGGACATTACTTTCGGAACCGGGAAAGAAAATTAATAGCGACAACCTAAGAAATGAACTTAGAGAATTTTTGAAAAGGAGATTATGACAATGAGCATAAGAAGATTTTTATTTCAGAATTTAAGCAGACATGGAATGAATAAAAGGAGAGTGATGAGATGCCGGATTTATACAGAACCATATCGGGGGCACTGTTCCGGGCACCGAACTTAGAACACAATAACAGAGACCATATTCCTTGGAATGCGGTACAGGAGCGTGCAGACAGGAATGTGATAATGGTAAACGGAACAAAAGAATTTACCTTGGAGCAGGTGTACGATAAGCTTTTCCAAAAGTCCTATGAGGAGTGGCTTGCAAAGGAGCGGAAAAAGAGTCGAGCCAAGGATGATCCACCAACCTATTATGAGAAGATTCAAAAGGATAAAAAGAAACATTTATCCTATGAGATTATTTGGCAGATAGGGGATATGGATGATACCGGGTACGATACGGACAATCTTTCGGCTATCTGGGCGGAGGATGTACTGTTACGATTTGCAGACCATCTGATGTTTGAGGTTCCTAATGTAACCATTGCTTCCAAGTGCTGTCTGGAGGACCCGGAGTGGAAACCACCTTTTGAAGCAGGTATCGTGATTACAAACTTTGCATTTAACGGAGACGAATCCACACCACACCTTCATATGACATTTGTTCCTTATTCCGATAATTGCAGTCGTGGACAGAAAACCCAGAATGCCTTGGCGCAAACTTTTACACGAATGGGTTATAAAACCACCATGGAGCAGGCACGAGATGCCTCGGATGAGCTGGTGTGGCAGGATACACCGGAGGGCAAAAAGCCTCAGATGGTGCGTACAGCCTACGGTGCAGTAGAGTGGATAGAGGAGCAGAAAAACTGGATTGCAGAGGATATGGAAAAGAATATCGGTTGGAAACGCTTATTCAAGGGTAAAAACGAGCGTGGTGATTTACTTCTTTCCGATTATCGAAGGGAGCGTGCGGCAGAGAAAGCATTGGACGCGGAACGTGAAAAGGAAAGGCAAGAAAATGCCCTGCAGCACATTCAAACCCTGTCAGAGAGGACAATCAAAAAGCTGGATGAAGAGATATCTGTCAGGAATATGACGCTGGAATGTACGGATGCCTTAATCGAAATTAGGAAAAATGATATGGCAGAATGGGAAGAAAAAGCGGAATATTCCAAGTCGGAGTATCTGAAGGCAGATGAGCTTCTGACGGATAAAAAGAAAGAAGTGGAGCAGGCACAAGGGGAGCTATCCAGAGTGACGGAGGAATTGGATGAAGCAACCCGTAAAAAGGAGATTGCCTTGGATTTGTACCATAGGTTATCTACGGATACAGAGAACACGGATTTGTTTGATAAGGTGGTAGATTTAACCTACGAGAATGAACAGCTTAGGAGTAAGATACAGGTCTTGCAGGATAAGCTGGAAAAGGCCTATGAATTCATGAAACAGTTTGTAATCAATGGAAGGAACATGTTAGATGTGTTCCGGGAACGAATTGGCGAAGTGAAGGAGTGGGTGCATAGGAAGGTTGCCGGGATGGGCCGATAAGGGAGGCCCCAAGTGGTAGAGATGCTGCTTGGGGTGTTTTGTTGTTATTAACATTTTGCAAAATATTATATGTACAAATATGTCTCGGGATGAACCAATACATACCAATGGTATAAAAACAAATAAACAACTCGTATTGCCAGTGTGTTCAAATCAAAATATAATAGTGTTAAAATAGTAGAGAAGGAGGATGTGTGAGATTAAGTAAAAGAGAGATTAAATAGAGAACAGATTTAAAGTAGAGGAGAAAAAGTTATGTGGAAGAATACAAGTAAAAAAGCACCTATAGCTGTTTTTTTAGGATGGATATTATTTTTGAGCTTATTTGTCACGGGAGTATTGCTTCTTTTAGAACCATATTCCGTATCATATATGGAGAACGGAAGATTGACTGTCGGATATGCAATTTATGCTGTTATAGGGATGCTCTTTTCAACGCCGGCACCTTTGGTGGCTTTGTTTATTACATTGCGCGGTGCGGAAAAGATAACTGTAAAAGAATACTTTCGAAGAATCATATATACTAAAAAGCTATGGACAACTGTTTGGATAACAGGGCTCTTTTGTGTTGCGGCATTTGTATTTGCGTTATGTTGCGGAGAACCAAATGGTGCGCCGTGGTACATGATGGCGTTGGGATTCGTGATTATGATTCCGTTTGTTGGTATTGCAGAAGAACCCGGCTGGAGAGGATTTTTACAGCCGGAAATGGAAAAGATGTTCCCGTTCCCGATTGCGACATCTATTACTGCAGTTATTTGGGGTGTATGGCACCTGCCGATATGGGTTATGCCATCCTCTAATCATTACGGCGACAGCTTGATAGGTTTTGCAATTACCATTTTTGTCTGGTCATTTATTGGTGCGGCGATTTATAAGGCAACGAAGAGCGTATTTGCCTGTGCAATATACCATTCGTTTATTAATTCAATCGGTGCGGTATATGATTGGAATAACTTGTTTGATGCATATCCAAAGACAAATGCAATGATGCTTTATTTTGGAATTGTTTTTATGGCTGCAGTTATTATCTGGGTAATATATGATAGGAAAGAAAAAGCACTGTGAAATTTCAGGTCTACGTTCTGTTGATGTAACGATTTTTCTGCGATATACTTCAGCAAAAAGGGGTGTGTTCAAATCAAAATATAATAGTGTTAAAATAATAGAGAAGGAAGGGTTGTATCATGAAAATAAGAATTTCAGAAAATATAAAAAACTTGCGTAAAGCACATTCACTTACACAGGAACAAATGGCAGAGGCATTGGGAGTTACTGTAGGAGCTGTTTATAAATGGGAAGCAGGATTATCCATGCCGGAGATAAAGCTGATTATGGAAATTGCAGATTTTTTTGAGATTTCAGTTGATACACTCTTGGGATATGAACAGCAAAACGGAAATGTTGAAAATAGAATTCAGAGAATATGTCAATGCATCCTAGAAAAAGATTATGAAGAAGGAGCTTCGGAGGTGGAAAAAACACTAAAGAAGTATCCCAATAATTTTAATGTTACTTATGCCGGTGCGATGTTGTATAGGATGAAATTTTTGGAAGAGAAATGTGAAGAGGCTATGATAAAGTCAAATTAGTTGTTTGAAAAGGCGATTTCTTTACTATATCAGAATACGGAAAAGAGTATTAATGAAGTAACCATTTTAAATCACATGGCAAGTAATTATTTAGCAATGGGTGATATAGAAAAGGGGTTAGAACTATTAAAACAAAATAACATTTGCAATATTAATAGTGGTCAGATTGGTTTTATATATACAGTAGAATTAAACAAACCGGAGGAAGCAGAAATATATCTACTATCTTCCATGTTTGAGATTATTGATAAAATGATATACACTGTGGGAGGGATGGCGTACGCGCATGCATTGAAGGGCGATGAGGTTTGCGTTACGGAAGCATTATGGCTGATACATTATTTTGATAGCTTAAAAGCGGAGGCGGATGCTGTCACTTTTTTGGATAAACTCAAAGCAATATTGTTAGCGCAATGCGGAGTTTGGGAAACTGCTTTTGGACACGAAGATAAAGCAAACGAGTATATGAAGGCAGCATATTTGTTGGCAAAACAATTTGATGAATCTCCGATTTATACAGGACATAATATTAAATTATTGAAAGGGATGGAGAAGGAAGGAGCTTTCCTTGATGGGATAGGAAAGACAGCAATAGATGCGGTAGAGAAGTTTGTGTTTGGAAAAACATATAAATCAAAGGCAGTAGTGCAGATGAAAGAGCAATGGGAGGAACTAAAAAGTGGAGAAACAGATTCTAAATAGAAAGCTGGATAAAATGTGTAAAAAGTACAAGGCAGTCGGTGTAAATCTTGCCTTGTTTGATAGTAAAGGAATTATTTATAACTATAACTACGGCTATGCAAATAAGGAACAAGGAATTAAAAGTAATAATGATAGCCTGTATATGATTGGTTCCAATACAAAGGTTCTGACTGCGTTAGCCATTTTAAAGCTAATGGAGGAAGGGAAACTTTCTTTGGAGGATGATGTCAAAAAGCATATCCCGGAATTTGAGGTAAAATCATATTTCCAATATGACAAGATTTCGATTAAAAATCTTCTGATGCATCGGTCAGGACTGGTTTCCGATTTGTTTCATCTGATATTGGGTAAAACAAGAGATTACCACGAAGTGATTCCGGAATTGAGAGAAACATATCTGACAGCAACGCCGGGTAAAATGTTTTCTTATTCCAATGTGGGTTATACGGTGCTTGGTATTGTAATTGAGCGTGTTTCCGGATTGTCTTACACGGAATACATACAAGAAGAAATCGCGAAACCTTTGGGGATTCAGGTACATTTTCTTTTGAATGAGGAAGACAGACATAAGTTTGCATCCTCAGTTTCCTTATGCTATGACAGGAAGGGAAAAGCAGTAGAGGATAATTTGTCAACGTTGCTTCCGGCAGGTTCTAATACCTATATGTCACTTTCAGATTTTATAAAGTTTGGACAGATGTTTTTAAAGAAAGATGGCGCTCTGCTGAAGAAAGAAACGTTGGAACGTATGGAGACGTTAGATTTAGAAGAGCCGATTGATCAGGAAGTGTATAATGTAGGTTTTGGTTTGATTCATAAACAGTATGATATGGGAGAACAGGTGGGTAAGGTACTTGGACACGGAGGAAATACCATATGTCATCATTCCATGTTTAACTATATTCCGGAACTTAATGTTGGTATTGTAGTCATGACAAACAGTCAGAGTGCGATTGGGTTCTATGCAACGGCAGGCATGACTGTTTTAGTAGAATATCTGAAAGAAAAAGGAATTGTTGTAGAAGAAAGTAAGGCAGAATGTGAGCATATAAAGTGTGACAGTACCGATATGGTTGGCAAATATGCAACCAGTCTTGGCATGATGGAGATCAAACAAAACAATAAAAATGAATTGGTTACGAAGGTGTCAAAAATCCCGATTCGCTTGTGCCTATGTAAGGATGGATATTATCAATGCACACCCGTTAAAGTAATACATAGAATTCCAATTTTCAAACGTTCTATTCAGGGGATGCGTTTGAAACCTGCAACATATATGGGCGAAGATATCATGCTTTTTGAACAGCTCGGTAAATATCATAGAACAAAGGGTGTTATCGGATGTAAGTATGAGCGGACGGATATTCCGGATAGTTTCAGAGCGGCTTGCGGTAATTACGTGGTTGCGGATGAGATGTTCAAGGATATAAAGAGTAAATGTCAGCTCAAGGTGGAAGGTGAAGTTTTAATGCTGGAGATTGCAGCTTTAAATGCAAAACTCAATAGTTGCCTGAAAGTAGTTGGTGAAGACCTTGCGATTTTACAAGGTTTTGGCAGAATGGCGAGAGAAATGGTAAAATTACAAAAAAGGGAAGACGGATATTATTTGACCTTTAGTGGTATTGTTTTTAAGAAGATATAGAGATTAGGGAGTCCTAGGCAGGGAAAATACTGCATAGGGCTTCTTTTGTTAGTTGTAGTCGAGTTTTGTAGATGATATAATATAAGTCGTAGGATTTGCTGGTATGAACAGCAAAAAATAGTTTGATTCCCAGGGAGAAAATAACATGGATATTGTTAAGTTTAGTGATGATATGCAGGAGCAAGTGAATGTATTTTTTAAACAATGTTTTTCAAACGTCGGTATACCATATTCTCCAAAAGACAGACATGCAGATGTGGCAAATGTAGAAAGTCATTATATGAATAATGGTTGTTTTTGGTGCCTAATTGATGATAACGATGTGATAGGAACTATAGCAATTCGTAAAATAGATGATACCAATGGGATTGTTGAATTAAAAAGAATGTTTGTGTTACCGGAATTTCAAGGAAATGGTTATGGAAGGTTATTATTAGAGCATGCAGTAAAATGTGCACAAGAGCAAGGGTATCAGAAAATATGTTTAGATACCAGAAAACAGTTTTCGGTGGCACAACATTTATATCGAAGTGTAGGTTTTCGGGAAACTGAAAGATATAACGATAACGAGCATGCAGAACTTTATTTTGAAATGGATTTATGATAAAAGAGTTGTATATTTTTTGAGCAATTGGAGGGTGTAAGTTATGAAACTATCATTATTTACAGATAACATAGATGAATATTTGAAAAAAGATGGTGTGGTTAATTATGAAAATGTAAACATTATTCAACTTGCAGATTTATTATGGAGTAATGCAGATAGCGATGTGGATTATATTAAAAGGGCATACGAATTTGTGAGAGATAATATTTCACATTCAGCAGATATCAATGAAGATTCGTTAACTTGTTCTGCGTCAGAAGTTTTAGCAGCAGGGCATGGAATTTGTTTTGCAAAGTCTCATTTGTTAGCGGCGTTGTTACGCTGTAAATCTATTCCAACGGGGTTTTGTTATCAGAAATTGATTTTAGATGATGAAACAGCTCCTATTCTGATTTATCACGGACTGAATGGAGTGTATATCAAAGAATATAAAATGTGGATACGCCTTGATGCAAGAGGAAACAAAGAAGGTGTAAATGCACAGTTTTCATTAGAACGCGAACAACTTGCATTTCCGATTCGGCATGAAAAAGGTGAAGAAGACGGATTTGTGATTTATCCGGCCCCGGACATTAAAATTCTGGAGAAGTTTAAAAACAACAAGACAAGAACAGAACTATGGGATGATTTGCCAACTGAATTGGGGTATATTTCATAATGCAAGTTTGGGGAATATTGTGAAGTAAATTCTACGGAGAGATGAATATGAATAATCCATGGAAAGATATTAACTTATCTGATTATGAAAGTCATATGGCACTGGATTCAGTTCGGCAGCTACAAGCAATGAATCAGATGATGCAAGGACAATTGAATAAATATGATATAAAATCTGTTATGATACTTGGCATTGCAGGTGGAAACGGCTTGGAACACGTTGACGCCACGAAGATAACTAAGGTTTATGGCGTCGATATAAATGCTGAATATTTGGCAACTACTAAAGAACGGTATAAGATGCTATCCGGTATACTGGAATGTCTTTGTGTAGATTTAAATAGTGAGACTGAAAAACTTCCACAAGCAAATCTTTTGATAGCAAATTTGCTGATTGAGTACATTGGATATGAGTGTTTTCAAAAAGTAGTAAAGATAGTAAATCCGCAATATGTATCATGTGTTATTCAGATTAATACGGATGAGAGTTTTGTGTCAGATTCTCCATATTTGCATGCATTTGATGGATTGGAGTGTGTTCACCATCAGATGGAGGAACAAGAACTGCAAAATAGTATGGAAAGGATAGGATATCAATTAATTCAGATCTTAGAGTATCCGTTGCCAAATGGGAAGAAGCTGGTGCAATTAGATTTTGGTAATAATAGTATTTGGGAGAAAATAACCCTATGCGGAGATAATTGCATAGAATGTCCCAGATACAATGCACATAGTGAGGAAGAACTTCGAAATGTGGCAGAGTTATGGCATCGGGTAGGTTGGCGAGACCACATTGTATCCAATGAAGAAATCAAATGCGAAGGATGTTCTTCCGGCAAAACATGTACATATTATTTGGTTGAATGCACAAAGGCGCATAACGTAGATAAATGCAATCAATGTGCAGAGTTTCCGTGCGAAAAGATTAGTAACATGTTGGAGCGATCCAAGGAATATCAGAAACGATGCCAAGAGGTCTGTTCGGATGCAGAGTATGAGATGCTGGAGAGAGCATTTTTTGATAAGGAAAATAATTTGAGGAAGTAAGGGAGAAGTAGAACAGATGGTACTTTTAGTAGTCGATACACAGAAATTAATAACTACGCCGGATTTATATGATTTTAATGCGTTTGAAGACGCTGTTAAAACATTAATTGCAGCTGCCAGAGAGAATAATGTTGAGGTTATTTATGTAAGACACGATGATGGTGTCGGAGCAGAATTGACGAAAGGGACACCGGGTTTTGAGATATATGAAGGTTTTAGCCCGCAGCCGGGTGAGAAGATTTTTGATAAGACTGTAAATAGTTCTTTTAAGGGGACCGGCCTGTTGGAGTACTTGGTGGAAAAGAATGTTCACACAGTAGCTGTTGTTGGATTACAGACGGATTACTGTATTGATGCAACAATCAAGTGCGGTTTTGAGCATGGTTTTAAAATGATTGTACCGGAGAATGCGAATTCTACATTTGATAATGCTTTTATGACGGGGGAGCAGAGTTGTAAGTATTACAATGAGTTTATGTGGAAAGGCAGATATGCGGAGTGTATTTCTGTGGAGGAAACGGTTGAGAGGATGAAGGGGTAAGTGCAGAATGGAAGAAGTTATTAGAAAATATTTTCAATGCTGGTTGAATAAAGATGTTGATGCTGTAAAGGGTATTTTTAGCGAAGATATTGTTTACAGCGAGTGTTATGGTCCGGTATATAAAGGCATTGGACAGATAATCAGATGGTTTGAGGATTGGAACCAGAAAGGTACTGTTTTGCAGTGGGATATAAAGCGTGTGATTGTTTCTGGGAATACAGCCGTTGTGGAATGGTATTTTAAGTGTGATTATGAGGGCAGTGTGGATGGTTTTGATGGAGTTACCATTGCAGAGTTTGATGCAGATATGAAGATTTGTGATTTGAAGGAGTTTCAGTCGAAGGCAGAGCATCATTATCCGTATGGGGAATGAGTAAGCTGCAAGGGATAATGATTCAAAAGATAAGGGAGGAATCGTGAAAATGCAAGATGATTATTTAAAATACATAGGAACAATAGGTGAATCATTAAGAGGATTTAGTAAGTGGACAGAAATTTATGAACAACAGATTAATGCAATACAATTAGCAACATCATTGCAACCAGTGCTTGATACAACGGCAAGGTATAGAGATGTAATAGATTCTCTTGTACCAAGGCATATAGAGATGCTCCAGGGATTGGAATTGCCATGGAATAGAGATATGCTGAACGGTACATTGACATTGCAAATGGAGGTAATGTCTTCCGCATTACAGTGTGTTCAAACAGATGCAATATCTAATTTGCTGAAAGATTTTAATCAAGCAAACTGGATATCTGGAATGGAACAATTTATGAGTAGTTTAGAATCATCATTTGCTCCTGTTGCGAATTTTGCTTTTTTATGCAATACAGACGGATTAGAAACCCTTTTGGAAAATGGTTATCCAAGCGGAATGAAAACCTTTATTCGTTCGGTACATAAAAGAACGGCTATAAGAATGGCACAAAATGATCAAGTAGAGGTAAATTGCAAAGATAAGATTTTTCGTCCGATACACAATGCAGACTGTGAAATAAAAGTTGCCACAATGAACATAATATCTTCATCTACGGAGTTGTTTGAAGCACTTAAAGAGGAAGAATTGATGGGATTTATAGATGTATTGGCAAATGAATATGCATTTGCCAGTGAACATCCAGTAGGTCGGAAAATTTGGGGAATTATTCGCGACTGGAACACATTTATGGATTTTGATAAGGAATACTATTATCACGGGCGTGCAAAGAAAGAAAATAGATTTATCTATACAAGTGATGAGATGGGAAAAGCTCCGAATGAGTACGTTTCCTTTGGAAGATTTAACCATATGAAACAAAGCCATTACTATTTTGCAGATAGTGAGCAGGGTGCTAAGGCTGAAATCAATATTCACAATCGCGGAGCAGAGGTACAAGTGGCAAGACTTCGTCCTAAGCGTTCAATTAGAATGATTGATTTGTCGGAAGAGGTTAAGACTAAGAATAAATTCTTAGAGTGTTTGCGTTATACTGCTTCAAAATCCATAAAACCTACAGAATATCTGCTGCCTGAATTTGTCACAACGTGTTGTAAGAAGGCGGGTATCGAAGGCATAAAGTATTATGGAAGTAAGGAGTATAAAAATTACGTGTGTTGGGACGATGGATATTTTGATGTAGATATTATATGGTAAGGTCATTGGGCAATAAAAAGAAGTAGATGTACTTGGCATCTACTTCTTCTGCTTGCATGTTTAAGATGTAACCACTTTCGTTCAGGCATCAGCTTCTCGGTAATTTGAGAAGATTGTCTGATGGTGTGTCATTAGGTTCGGAACGAACATATTTTTCGTAGTTAGAACTTAATGCAGGAACCAAATCCGGATAAGGTGAGATGTTAACATAAATGCTGTTGGGGTGGGACTTAAGATGATCATATACGTCAGCCTTTTTGTAATATCCGGGATTGGTACAGCCTTCGATATAAATCTGATCGATTTCTGTTGTTTTGGTTGAATTTGCACAACCGGGTTTCATTTTGATTTTTGTTGCCTTCATTTTTGTTTCTCCTTTTAAAATAATATTGTAATCTATGTAAACAATAATAGAGAAACCGTAACGAATGAATGTTCTGCTTGAGCATAGGAACTAATCTGTGGTACAATGCTTTTGGGAAAGTACATATGTACGCAGGAGACCAGTATTCTATTCGTTAGATGCTGGTTTCTTTTTTATTGGAATTTTCTGTTCCTATACTCAATATATCACTATAAAAAACAAATGTCAATAAAATATTTGTCCCAATATTGACAAAAATGTCCCAAGGTGTTAGAGTATATATAAGAAAGAGAATTAGGAGTGGATCATATGAAAAAGAAGAGCGTTATTAATTTAATTAAATATCATGCGGAGAATAATGATGCTGGTTTTCGAAGTGAAGCTTATGAAATAGCAAGATATTTTGACCAAGCAGGAGATTATCAGCTTGCAGAATATATTATGGCTTTGATGTCGAATGCCAATACATTTATTCCACAAATGAGCGAGAATGAATCTGCTATGTTTGAAAAAGTTGAAAAGATAAGTGATCCTTTATGGTTGCCGGAAGACATTACTCAGGATTTATTAGGAATTGTGCATGCAGTAGCGCATAATGCAGGAATAAATAAATTTTTATTTCAAGGAGCACCGGGAACCGGTAAGACAGAGGCTGTTAAGCAGCTGGCACGAATATTGGAAAGAGAAATATATATGGTTGATTTTTCGGCCATCATTGATAGCAAAATGGGACAAACACAGAAGAATATGTCGGAACTATTTAAGGAAATAAACAGTTTTGTTCATCCGGAAAAAGTTATAGTATTGTTTGATGAGATAGATGCCGTTGCCTTAGACAGAACAAATGCCAACGATTTACGTGAGATGGGACGAGTAACATCTTCGTTGCTTAAGAACATGGATCGCATGGATGAAAGAATAGTGTTGGTAGCAACTACAAATCTGTATGAACATTTTGATAAAGCATTGATTAGACGATTCGATTCGGTGATTGATTTTAATAGATATTCACAAAGCGATTTAATGGATATATCGGAAGAATATTTGAATAAGTTCTTAACTAAATTTAACTTGGCGAAGAAGGATATAAGATTATTTAGAAAAATAATGATGTTGCTTTCAACATTACCCTATCCGGGAGATTTGAAGAATTTGATAAAAACAGCAGTAGCATTTAGTAATCCAGATGATGAAATGGATTATTTCAGAAGATTGTATTACACAATTACCGGTGAAAAACCAGAAAATATTAAAAAACTTCAAGAACAGAATTTTACCATAAGAGAAATCGAAATTTTGAGTAAAATACCGAAGAGTAGTGTTGCCAGAGAATTAAAGGAGATGAGTGAAGATGAATAATATTTTGCAATTAAAAGGTCAATTTCAAAAGCGGAAAGCACCTAGCGGTTTTGGTCCTACTAATTTGCCGAAGGGAAAAACAGTTAGTGTAGACCATGTTTTGAAATTGAAAAAACAGTTACAAGATATTATTTTGTTTTGGAATCAGGAAAAAACGATTAATGGTGCCCTGGTTAGTGTGCATTATAGAAAAGTGGTGGCGAAAAGTAACAGAATTCAGATTTTGCTATCAGATGGCGGAAAACATCCAAACCAATCTGTACGAGGCTCAAAGTTTGCAGAAGGATATAATGACAAAAATAAGTTGGTTCATAAACATGTGTTTACTTACTTTCTTGCTACAGATTCGTTACAGAAATCTGTAATGCTTTTGGATAAGTGTGCTACAACTATCCAGAATTTTTATAATGGAAATATTTCAAGTGATGATACAGAGCTTATTAATGCTGGTGTATATAATGACAGTATTATGAAGAAAAATCCTTTTTTAAAAACTCTTGTAGATTGTTTTTATGTAGAGGATTTTCGTATAGATCTTGCTCCCAAAACTGCAAATGAGCAGTCTATTGTGACCATATATAAAACGGGTGTTGACACAACAGAGTTGTTAAGCAGATTAGGCATAAATATGATTAATGCCAAAATGATAGATGAAACAACTTTGAGGATGGAAAAAGAAGAGATAGACATTTTGTGTGATAAAGCACCGTATTTGATTGCAATGAGCGTTAAGAATTTTGCTGAAATTGTCTATGATATTACTGACAGCGAGGAATATGAAGAGCAAGTTTTGATAAAAAAGCCTGAGAATGAGCCTGTTGTAGGTGTTATAGATACGCAATTTGATGAGAGAGTATATTTCAGTGATTGGGTAGAGTACAGAAAATGTATAAGTGATGATATTGAATTACATACTGAGGATTTCTTTCATGGCACTGCGGTAACATCAATTATTGTCGATGGTCCGGCATTTAATCCGAGATTGCAAGATAATTGTGGTAATTTTAGAGTTCGCCATTTTGGAGTGGCTACGGCAGGTAGATTTAGTTCGTTTGCAATATTGAAGCAGATTCGTGAAATTGTTCGGAAGAATAGAGATATAAAAGTATGGAATTTGTCATTGGGTTCTGCAATGGAAATTGATGCAAATTTCATATCTCCTGAAGCGGCTGAATTGGACAAAATTCAATATGAGTATGATGTAATTTTTGTAGTTGCGGGTACAAACAAAAAGAAAAATTCAAGCGTTAACAAAATAGGTGCTCCGGCAGATTCCCTCAATTCATTGGTTGTAAATGCAGTAGATTTTAGCGGCAAATCGGCATCCTATACTCGAAGAGGACCAGTATTATCTTTCTTTTATAAGCCGGATGTGTGTTACTATGGTGGAGATGGACCGGACAAAATTGTTGTTTGTGAACCTTTAGGTAAAGCAACTGTAACAGGTACATCGTTTGCAGCACCTTGGATAACTCGTAAAATGGCATATCTTATACATGTTATGGGATTAAGCCGTGAAGTAGCAAAAGCTTTAATAATTGATTCAGCAGCGGGATGGGATCGACAAGATACCATTAAATATGAAAAAGGATATGGCATTGTACCGAAAAGGATTGAGGATATTTTGTACTCCCGAGAGGATGAGATTAGATTTATTATGTCTGGAAGCATTGATGAGTATGAAGTATATACTTATAACATTCCGGTTCCTCAAGATATGAATGCACATCCTTTCTTTGCAAAGGCTACGCTTGCTTATTTTCCGCAAAGCGATCGTAACCAAGGTGTTGACTATACATCAACGGAGATGGATATTCATTTTGGGAGAATTGCGGAGCTGAAAGGAAAAGCAGTAATTAAAGCTATAGATTATAACAAACAAGCTGAAGAAGGACTCAATACAATCTACGAAGAAGACGCACGTAAATTGTATCGTAAGTGGGATAATGTTAAGCATATTAGTGAGGCATTGAAAGAAAATGGTCGTCCACGTAAGGCGTATCAATCGGGCATGTGGGGACTAAGTATTAAAACAAAAGAAAGACTTGATCCGAAAGCAGGTAGAGGTCTGCGATTTGGCGTTGTTGTAACTTTACGAGAAATGAATGGCGAAAACAGAATAGATGACTTCATAAAGATGTGCATGATGAGAGGATGGGTTGTTTCCAGACTCGATGTGCATACGCAGGTTGATGTTTATGTTAAAGCTGAAGAAGAGATTACGTTTGAGTAATGAGAACGAATAAACGTCTTTAAAAGCGTGTAATTAGCCTCGAAAAGAATGTTGTTGTAAGTTGAAAAGTATCAGTAACAAATACAATAAGAGAAAGGAGTTTGTGGCGTATGGCAAAAAAGATAATGTATGCAAAGTCAAATGTTGAAGGGGATAAGAAAAAGAAAATATATTGTGGAGATTTAGACAAAAATGACTATGAAACAAAATACAAAGGACATTTGACTTGTATAAAGGGATGTCCAGCTAAAATCAAATTCACAGAAAGAAAAAATAATGTTAAATTCTTTAGTACATGGAATAAAGAGGGGCACTTACACAAAGAAGGTTGTCCTTATCATGTTGATTATAAGGGCAAAATGGGAAGGAAAAAGCTCAGTGCTTATTATGAAAGCATAGAACTTAGTGAAGAAACTATTTTGCGCCGATTACAAAGAAAAATGGAGGGATTACTTAGACAATATTCTGACGAAGACATAATTGATCCGCCAAATGGTAGTATGGAGGTCGATGTAATTGGCGAGGATGAAGCCGTAGTATTTGAAGGTGATGAAAATGGCAATAAGAGTGAATATATGCCAAGAATTCATTATGAGGATGCTGAATATATAAGTACTGATGATATTGGATGTAGAAAATCGGTTTACGGATTTATAAGTAATGTTCAGTTAGAAGAGGATAAGAATAAGAGAAAATTTGCATATTTTAACTTGGCGACAAAGCATAGTACTGTTGCGCCCCTCTCAGCCTGACTTTCAACTGATTTGATTGCCTGTCACGGAATTAACCGATATA
>X314_Red_Deer__coassemble_95_pt1 | contig 17415 bp, 12 predicted proteins | sample X314_Red_Deer__metabat2_high_PE_002 | metagenome-assembled genome bin X314_Red_Deer
ATTCAAATACATTCGTAAGGTTGGAGAAAGCCATGTGATTTATGGCGCAATCAGTGATATTTCCAATCAGAAGGAAATTGACAAGGAACTGAAAAAATATCGTGCTGCTATTTCTGCGACAGAAGCATTAGAGGAAACAATCTTAGTGGTAGATGATATGGAAATCAACCGGGAATCATTAGCAGCTATTTTTGAAGGAACTTATCATGTGTTAGAGGCATCTAACGGGCAGGAAGCATTAGAGTTATTAGAAAAACATGCATATCAGGTAGATATCATATTACTGGATTTAACCATGCCTGTTATGGATGGAATTGAGTTTTTAAAACACAAAAAAGAAAATCCGGATATAGAAGAAATTCCGGTAATTATTATTACTGCAGAGGATGCTGCGGAACAGCAGGTAGAGACGATTCAGATGGGAGCAGACGATTATGTTATTAAGCCGTTTATCCCGGAGGTAGTTACCTGCCGTGTTGCAAATGTATTAAATTCAAAACGTCGTTATGGACAGGTATTGCGTGAATTTTCAAGTACAGTCGATGAGAAAATCGCAAACAGAGAAGAACTCGACGAATTAACCGGTTTATACAATCGTTATGCTGCAGGAAAAATTATGCAGCATGTATTAGATATTTCAGATAAAATGAAGTCGGTACTTATGATAGGAATGGAGTTTTTGAGTGATTTTGGTGAGGAACGTAGGAATCAACTGATGTTTACTTTTGCACAAATGCTTCAGAAGTGTTTCAGAAAGAGTGATGTGTTAGCTCGCTATGATGAGGATAAAATTGTGATTCTTATGGTAGATACTCCATCCGTTGATTTCTTAGAAAAACGTTGCGAGAGCATACTTGAACTTACAAATCAGCTGGAAAGAGAATGCAGGGGGAAAATACACTGTAATATTGGTGCAATTGTAACAGAAAATAATGAATGTGTGGTAGGTGATCTGTTCCATGAAACAGAACAAGCGCTGACAAAGGCGAGAGAAAAGGGGAATTACCAATATGCGGTTTGCCACATAAATGGAGGAAGAGAGTTTGGCGATGATAGATGAACTGAAAGAATGGGGCTGCGATATCGACGATGCAATGACAAGATTTTTAGATGATGAGGATTTTTATATCACTTGCCTTTATACAATGATGCAGGATCCGCTATATGACAGATTAGGTGAGGCATTGCGGAGCGGAAATGTCCATGAAGCATTTGAGCAGGCTCATACCTTAAAGGGTGTTCTTGCAAATATGGGACTGACACCAATTTATAATATTGTGGTACAACTGCTAGAACCGCTTCGCGCCGGAAATGGAGATAATCTGATGCCAATTTACGACAATCTCATATTGGCGAACGAGCAGTTAAAAGCTATAGTAGCAAAGAATAAATCTTGATAGCAGGAAGGCTTGATGAATATTAACACAATTTATTATGCAGACATTAAAGCTTTGACAGACGATAGCATGTGGACGAAGGCAGAACAGATTTTATGCCAAACACGCATTTCGAAAATAGAAAAGTGCAGACAGAAGGAAGATAAAATGCGCGGGCTTGCGGTAGGACTTCTTTTGGAATATGGATTAAGGCAGCATGGTCTGTCACAGAAAATGGTGCATTTTACCTTACAAAAAAATGGAAAGCCCGGGCTTTTAGAACAGCCGGGGCTTCATTTTAATTTGACACATTCAAGTGATTATGCGGCAGCGGTTTTTTCGGAAGTGGAAGTTGGAATTGATTTGGAGCATTTCAGAGAAAATGGTGAGAAAATTGCAGCCCGTTTTTTTTCAGAGGAAGAACAGGCATTTTTAAGAGAGCGTAAGGATGCATCTTCTTTTACAAGAATCTGGACACGAAAGGAAAGCTATGTGAAGGCAACCGGTTTGGGCATGAAAACCCCATTTCCTTCTTTTTCTACCGTGGAAGAACTGATAGAACAGAAGGATACAGGAGACTTTTTTTATCTGAAAAGCTATGATGTGATTACGGATTACTGGCTGTCTGTTTGCAGCAAGGGAGTTTATAAAGATTTTACAATAGAAAAAATAGATTTAATGAAAATATTTTGCTAGAATAGTTTGGAAAGGGATGGAATGATATGTACGATGAATTGACAGAACAGGATATAAAAAAAATGGAAGAGGAAATCGAGTACCGTAAGCTCGTAGTTAGAAAGCAGGCACTTGAGGCAGTTAAAGAAGCCAGGGCGCATGGTGATTTAAGTGAGAACTTTGAGTATCATGCTGCAAAAAAGGACAAAAACCAGAATGAGAGCCGTATTCGCTATTTAGAGAAAATGATTAAAACGGCAAAGATAATTTCTACTGAATCCGCAGATGATGAGGTTGGAATAAACAATACAGTTACAGTATATTTTGAAGAGGATGACGAGGAAGAGATTTATAAAATCGTAACAACTGTCCGTGGAAATTCTTTAAAGAATTTAATCAGTAACGAGTCTCCGCTTGGAAAAGCCCTTTTAGGACATAGCGTAGGTGATAGGGTGGAAGTGCAGGTAAATGAGAATTATTCCTATTTTGTGGAAATACGCAAAATTGAGAATACGATTGATGATGGAACAGATAAGCTCAGAAGCTTTTAAAACAAGTTGGAGAAAATTTGTTCTTGATAAAGCATGTGACTAATGTTACATTAGAATATAACAAAAATAGTTAGATAGGAATTTGCCATGGGAAAAGGTCGTAAATTAGTACAGGTGCTGATATACCCACTGTTGTTTTTGATTTTGGCTAGTTTTATTTACTTAAATTCAGGGGTAGCTATTAATGAGGAAAATTACATATACATAGATGAAGGCTGGGATGTTGTGATTAATCAGGAAGAATATCTGAATGCAACGTTGTCTGAATTGAAATTCCCGTTGACGGAACGGGGAGATGTAGTAGTGATGAAACATAGCCTTCCAAGTGAAGCGATAGAGTGTCCGATTTTAAGGTTATACAATATTCATTCGGATATGAAAGTAGTTTTAGACGGAGAGGAAGTTTACCGATATGGTCAGGAAGAATATGATGTCGGTAAGGTTGTTGGTTATGGATACCATTTTGTAGAACTTCCGAATGATTATTTTGGAAAAGAAATTGAAATTACTATGCGGATTTCGGAAAATAATGCCTTTTCGACATTAGAGATTCCTGCTATTTGTAATGGAAATTACATGATGCGCGATTTTGTTTCGGAAAATCGGCTGGCATTGTGTGTGGATGTTTTTCTTATGATGTTTGGAACATGTCTTGCTGTAATCAGTGGGGCATTTATGATTAGACAGCACGGGATGAATAAGCTTGTTTGTATTGCATTGTTCTCGTTGTGTGTTGGAATGTGGTCATTATGCAGTTATGATGTGATTACGATTTTTACATACAATTTAAGTAGGAAGGCTTATCTTGAATTTTCAGCATTGTACCTTGCACCAATGTTTTTATTTGCGTATTTCTGGGATGATATTAAAAGAAGAGAGTGGAAGAGAAGAAAAGTCATATATTATGTCTTGTTTTTTGCGCAGGTTTTCTTTGTGGCGTCAACCTTTATTTTACAGGCGTTTAATGTAGTACATCTTTGTGAAGTACTTAGTTTAAGTCATATATTAGATGCCTTGATGGCATTGTATCTGGTGTATATGTTTATTCATGATATCAGAAAACGTAAGCTTGAAAATCCTGTTCTATTTGCGGGAATTATTCTCATGGTTCTATTAATGCTGTATGATATCGTGCGTTTCGATATACAAAAATATGCCAATGTTATGTCAAACTCACATTTTACCAGCTCTTTATATGTAGGAACTTTGATTTTTGTAGTGGCTATGATCATTGATTTCTGTGTTGGAATTGCAAGAAATTTGTACGATACAGCAACAAGTGAAGCTTTAGAAAAAATGGCGTATACAGACGAGCTTACCGGTCTGGTAAACCGTAGAAGATGTGAAGAATTTTTTGATGAGCTGGATGAAAGTGCCAGCAATTATGTTGTAGTTGGATTTGATTTGAACAATTTGAAAATAGTAAACGATACATTTGGGCATGATGAGGGCGACCGGTTTATTAAAGCGTTTGCTGAAATACTAGGTTCTGTTTTTGGAAAACATGGTTTAGTGGGACGTATTGGCGGTGACGAATTTATTGTTATGATAAAGGATGCTGCTAAAGTAGATGTGAAAGACCTGATTGATAGAATGAATGAACAGATTGATAAGAAAAATCAGGAAAAACAGGGATGGAAAATGAGTGCTGCTTATGGTGTTTGTGCGGCTTCTGAGGGTGGCGTGAAAACCTCACGTTATGCTTACAAGGTGGCTGATGAGCGGATGTACCGAAAGAAATTTGAGATGAAGGAATGCATGAATCATGAATAAGAAGAAACAATGGAGCGCTTCTTCCGTAATACTTTTGATAATCGGACTGGGAATGATTGTAGGAGCACTTGCATTACTTATTCCAGCCTTATTAGATTATAAGAATTCGAATGATACTTACAAAGATTTAAATGAGTCGTTTGTAAAGGTGGGAGAGTCAGAGGAAGAGATACGAGCTGATATTACGTTAGACCGGATAAATCCTAATTGGTGGTATGAAGATGTGAAAATTGACCTGGCAGGAATACAGCAGGTGAATTCAGATGTTGTTGGATGGATTCGTTTTGATAATATTGAAATTTTAAGTTATCCGATTCTATATTCAGGGGATGATGAGAAGTATCTGCGAACAGATATCTATGGAAATCAGACGACAGCGGGCTGCATTTTCTTAGAAGGAGCAAACACCTCAGATTTTAATAACAGCCACACGATTATTTATGGACATAATATGCGAAACCTGAGTATGTTTGGCAGTTTAAAAAAGTATAAAGAAGAGGGGTTCTATCAGGATAATCAGTATTTTACAATTTATACAAATGATTATGCGTATCGCTATCAGATTTTTTCGTTTCGCGATGTACCGGAAACTAGCAGTGTGTATGCGATTGGTTACGGAAATAATGATGCATTTCAGTCGTTTATTAATGAAATGATACGCACCTCTTACGAAAATACGAAAGTTACACCAACCAAAGACGATAAAATTATAACGCTCTCTACCTGTTCTACAACAGGAAACAGATTTGTTGTTCATGCAGTAAGGGTAAAGGAGCATAGCTTATCTGAATAGCATATAAAACGGAGGAAACAGTCAATGAAAAAACCGGAAGAATTATTACGTTTATTAACTGATATGTATAGAGAAACAAGAGAGGGAAAGCTTCACTGGAATATTGAGGTACAGACAACAGAAAATAATGATGCGTCTGAAAAACCTGTGGAAGTAGAAGATGGGGTTGAATGGACAATTGATGAGTGTTATGTGTCCTTCTATTGTAAGCGCAGAGGAGAGGATTTCTGCATGATTACTTACGAAATGATTAAAACTGCAGGAGATAAGACTGCAACAACTAATCTGATTTTTTTACCGCCTTTGGGAATTCGTTTATTTAATTTGCACACATTACTCCCATACAGCGTGCAGGCTTCAAGTATACTGGCAAATCAGATACACAAGCTTTGGGAACTGTTATTGACAATGTATAAGGCGGATCCTGAGAGTGTTCATTTAGAGGTAACAGCAGGAAAACTGACAATTGAAGACTAGAATAGAATATAGGTTTTTAGATGAAAGTGGTAGTTTCTGATTTAATAGAAATACCACTTTTTTACTTTATAAGAAAGTGCTCGTACGTGGTGTATGTCGGAGAAAACGCGAAGCGTTTTTTGAAGCGTCGCGCGGCGACGCTTTTTGTTTCGTCATTTTGCTAAAAAATGGCATACGGATTTTAGTAAAGTTTCGTGGTACTATGGCACTATAAAAACAAAATATACAGCGTCAAATGGTAAAAATAGATAAAGTTTGTGCATTTTTTTCTATGCTTGTCACAATTGATGGAAAAATGTGGGTGTTATATAATAAAATACGAAAAAATGCGAAATAATTACGAAAATGTTAAGAAGTCGCAAAGGAAAAGAGAGGGAGAGAAAAATGGAAAGGAAAAAGAAGTTCTTTCGAAACACAATAGTAAAACGTGTATTAAGTTTTGTACTTGCGTTTGCTATGGTTTTAACAATGGGTGCGTTTTCTCAGCTTGGCGGAATTGTTGCCAAGGCGGAAGACGGTACTTTTAAATTGTATTTTGAATTACCGGAGGGGACAAGCGCAGAGAACTGGGCTGTTAATGCATGGGGGACTGATTTGACAGTAACCGGTAACAGTGATGCTGCATTTCGTCCGTCTACATGGGGAGATGGAGTTACATTTCCTACACTTTTGGCAGATGATGGTCTTTCTGGTTGGGGATATATAAATATATCCGGTACAATTCAGGGAATGCAGTTTGTGAATACAGATGGAACAGAATATAACTGCTGGAATGCACAGATTGCAAATCAGGGATACACAGAAGCATATTTTGATCCGGCAGTATCAAAATGGTATACAGATTCTTCAAAGACAACAGAAATTACAGAAGCAGAGATTCAGAACATTTTTGTTTTAGCCGCAGAAGCAGGGCTTGCAGGAAGCAACTGGTCGCTTACTGATACAAATAACTTCTTTGTACAGGATACAGAAGATACTAATAAATATAGTCTTACTATTAATAATGTTGCTGCAGGTACATATTCCTACAAGATTTTACAGGATCCGGAGAACAAGGGGTGGAATCTTCCTTGGGGTTTTGGTTCTGGTGATGGCGGAAATCGTTCTTTAACTGTAGCTGCAAAATCAAATGTAACATTTACAATTGATTTAACAGATGTTGAAAAAGATGTAGTAGATAAGGGTGTTACTGTGACTCAGGAACCTGTAGTAGAAGACCCAACAGATACACCAACCTTTACAAATGCGACAATTACAATGCATTTCCAGAATACAGGAGCTTGGGAGAAGGTATATGCATATATCTCAGAAGGTTCAAGCTGGTCTGCAATCAGCGGATATGCATATGCTGGTGCATGGCCAGGTGCAGAAGTAGAAGCAGATGCTCAAAATGATGGATGGTATAGCTTTACAATTACAATGGGTGTAAATCAGTTTAATCTGATTTATAACAACAATGCTGGTGCACAGACAGGCAATATCCAGTTTACACCAACAACAGAAACAACAGAGAAGTGGGTAACATTTACATCACATGAGGGTGCACCTACTATTTCTGATACAGCACCGGATGGATGGGTAAGCTGTACAAGCAATGCACCAATTGACCCAAGTGCCAATAGTGCATTTACAAGCCCTGTTGTTAATAGTGATAACACAGTAACTGTTAATTTGGATGCAACAGGAACATATGCAAGCGCAACAGAAGTTTGTTTAATGGGAACCTTAAACGGAACAGACTGGGATGCAGGTCTTGCTATGACAAAAACTTCCACAGATAGTGGAGATGTGTTTACCGCAACTACTCCGGTACAGTCTCCGGGTGTATATGGCTACAAATTCAAAATTGATGGATCAACATGGATTACAGATCCATTAAATCAGCAGACAACTGCTGATGGAAACAGTAAGGTTGTAATTGCAGGTCTTGCAGATAAATCTATGGATGTTGCAAGAGGAAAGAGTGTAGCACTTCCGGAAACATTAAGCTTTTATGATGCAGATGGAAATTCATCAGAGGTTGCAGTATCTTATACATTAGAGGATTCATCACTTGCTGATACAGTTACAATTTCCGATGGAAATGTATTAGTTGCAGAAGGTTCAACAGTAGAAAAAGTTGTATTAATTGCAACATATGAAGGTTATACATCAAAAGTAACACTTTCCGTAAAAGACAAGACATATACTTATCATATTTATTATTTTGACCAGACAGAAGCTCATATGTCCGTAGACGCAGCTGATATCTGGGCATGGGAAGTAGATGGTGCTGATATTGGAGCAGTATCCTTCACTTCTTTAGAAACATTAAGTGACGGAAACCAGTGGCTAAAAGCAGATTTAACAACATCTGCAGCAAATCTTGGATTAATTCCTAGATCCAAGGGAGAATGGAGCTGGCAGACACCGAATCATTACTTTGAAAACACAGCACAGGCAGAAGAGTGCAATATTTATATTGTATATGGCGATTCAAACACATACTCAGAAGTTCCTGTAATCAGAGAATTAAGAGACCGTTATGTAATGGTAGAATATGACAGAACATCCGGTGATTATGAAGGATGGAATATCTATTCTTGGAATACAGGTTTAACAAGTGAAACAGAACTTTATACAGAAGAAATCAATGGAAAACATTATATCGCAGTTCCGGTAGCTGATTACGATATTGATTTTACATTAGAATTTTGTATGAGAAGAACAGAGACAGATAATGCATGGGCTGAAAAAGATGGTGGAGACCATTATATTAAAGTTCCGGGAAATCAGTCTGTTGTAAAAGCAAAATTCGTTCAGGGAGAAGGCGTAACAGAAATTCTTCCATACAATACTGGTTATAAGATGGACGGCGCAAATGATGCAATTCATTTCTACTATCGTGATGATGCATTATTTAGAGCATGTACCTTAGACACTTTAAAAGGAAAAGTTCAGATTGTTGTCAATGGCACAGCTTATGATATGGATTATGATGCAGCAAATGAACGTTTCTACTATGATTACAAAGGTTTAGTAAGTGGTGATTATCAGTACCATTATGTTGTAGATGGCAATGAAGTATTAGATGCATTTAATTCCAGAGTAACAGAAGATGAGAAGAATTCGATTCTTACATATAAGAAGTATGATGCAGGAATTAATGCTGCTGTATTGAATGCTTCTATGGATTATAACGATAACAACGTTTTAAGTGTAAGCTTTACAGGTAACGATGCTTCTGCAATCACAGCAGATGAAATCGAGAGCATTCAGGCAGATTTATCTGCACTTGGTCTTGGAACAGCAGATATTGAAACAGAATTAATGAAAGCAACAATTGCTTGTCTTGACACAACATCAGCAGGTAAAAAGACAATTCCTGTAACTGTGAAAGACGTTTATGGAAACAGCTATACAGCAAATGCAACAGTAACTATCACAGAACGTGTAAAAGCAGAAGGTGATTTTGACTGGGATGAAGCAATTATATATTTTGCAGTTACAGACCGTTTCTTTGATGGAAGTGATGCAAATAATACTGGCGTAGATAAGAATGGAAGCTTAAGCTACCATGGTGGTGACTTCGCCGGATTAAACCAGAAATTAGATTACTTAGAAGAACTTGGTGTTAACACAATCTGGATTACTCCAATTGTAGAGAACTCAGATACAGATACTGATAAAGATGGAGAAACAATTGAGTCTACCGGTTATCATGGATACTGGGCTAGTGACTTTACAAAATTAAACAGCCATCTTGGAACAGAAGCAGAATTTTCAGCACTTCTTGATGCAGCGCATGAAAGAGGAATGAAAATCATGGTTGACGTGGTCTTAAACCATGCCGGCTACAATACAGAATCATATTTTAACAGCGTATTAGATGGTGTTACTATGATTCGTGATGCAAGTAATACAGTAACCGGTAGTGATGTATATGCCTCATTATCAGGACTACCTGACTTCGTAACAGAAGATAGTGCAGTAAGAGAACAGCTTGTTAAATGGCAGACTGACTGGATGGATAAATTTGACATTGATTACTATCGTATTGATACTGTAAAACATGTAGACTACACTACATGGGCAGCATTCAAAAACTCACTTACAGCAGTTAATCCGGACTTCAAGATGATTGGTGAGTATGCTGGTGCAGGCTACGCAAACACAGCAGGTGAGCTTGGAACAGGAACAATGGATTCTCTACTTGATTTCGACTTCAATGGTTTTGCTCAGGATTTTGTAGGTGGCAGTCTTTCTACAATAGAAAGCTCATTAGTAAAGAGAAACACAAGTATTAACAATACTGCAACAATGGGTTCCTTTATTGGCAGTCACGATGAAGATGGTTTAGAGTACAAGCTGATAAATGAAAACGGATTCTCAGAAGAAGAGGCTGAAAAACTGATGAAGGTTGCAGCAACCTTACAGATTACAGCAAAAGGACAGCCTGTTATTTATTATGGCGAAGAAATTGGACAGACCGGTGCTAACAACTATCCTTACCAGACAAACCGTTATGATTTTGACTGGAGTGAACAGGAAGCGCAGCAGAAAGACAGCAGCAGTATGTACAATCATTACAAGACATTGCTTGAAATCCGTAATACATATTCTGATGTATTCGCTAAGGGAAGCAGAAGTACAATCGCAGTATCTGACGAAGAAGGATATGATGTAATTGCCAGAAGCTATAACGGAACAAACGTATATGTTGGTATGAATATCAAATCAGCTGCAAAGAAGGTTGTTATTCCTGTAAGTGGAGATGCAGGCAGTGTTTATACAAACCTGTATGATGGAAAGGAATATACAATTGCTGCTGATAAGACAATTACAATTAGCATTCCGGCTGCAGAAGATGGCGGTACTGTAGTTCTTGCCGCAAAAGAAGAAGTTAAGCCGGATGATGAAACAGAAGAACCTGATGTTGATACAGAAGAGCCGGATGATACAGAAGAATCTGATGATACAGAGGATGATTCTGAAGCAGAAGATTTAGATGATTCTGACGACAAAGACAAGAAAGACGACAAAGATGATGACAAGACAGATAAGAAAGATGATACAGAAGATATTACCGGAACAGTAACAGTAGTAAATCCGGATAGTATTATCGAAGAGCTTATCGATGTCGCAGGAAAGAAACTTCGTAAACTGATTAGTTCAGCAGGTTATTCGATTGTTGGTAGTGCTGATGTAATTACAGAAGGCATGAGCTTTAGTGTTGAACTTCCTCAGACTGGCTCAGAAATCTACAAAAAAGTTGTAGAAGCTATGAAGAGTATTAAGCATTGTCTTAAGTTCCATGTGATTGAGATTACATTATACAATGCAGATAAGCAGGAAGTACATGAATTAAGTGATTATGTAACAGTTTCACTTCCAACTCCGGCAGGCTTTACTGTTGAAGATGGAAAACAGATTGTTGTATACCGCTTAGCTGAAGATGGAAAATTAATTAAGTGTAATACGGTTGTAAGCAACGGTATTGTTACATTTGAAACAAACCATTTCAGTACATTCATTATTTCTCAGGAAGAAATCAGTGGTGTACCACAGACATCTGATAATATGGCAGGATTTGCAATTGCAGGAGTTATGATTTTACTTGCAGGAGCAGCATTTGTAGGCCTTGCTTATAAAAAAAGAATTGTAAAATAATTTAAAAATAGAACTGCCGTATCTGTACCGAAAAGTACAGATACGGCAGTTTTTTACGTAATAGAAAATTGCTCGTACGTAGTGTACGTCAGATGAAAACGCAAAGCGTTTTCGGAAGCGTCGCGCGGCGACGCTTTGTTTCTTTATAGAAGATGTATGATTTAATCAATATTTCTTTGAATTTCTTCAATAGAGCATCCATGTTTTAAAACAAGGGTTTTCAAATCTTCAAATTCAGTTTTTTCCTTTTTAACACCATAACCGGTGCTTTTTTTCACCCGCACATCACCATAAGGAGACTGGCGTGATTCAAAGGTAGTAGCTAATTTGGCACGTTGAAAGGTCTGGTAGCGGACACCTCTGGTGGTCGTATGTAAGAATAACAGACCTGTAAATTTTTCACGGTCTGCGCTATTGCATAAACAGGTAAGTAAAATGCCGGGACGATTTTTTTTCATCTGAATAGGTGTAACATATACATCCAGCGCGCCGGCTGCAATTAAAATTTCAGTAGCAAGACCAATTGCTTCACCTGTCATATCGTCTAAATTGCAGGAGATGCCAAGAATGGTGTCATCACTTGGAAAGCTGTCTGCCTCAAAGTTGTCACCGACAAAAATGCGAAGACAGTTTGCAATATGAAAATCTTTTGTCCCCATACCATAGCCGATGGAATCTGTTGTAATCACAGGCATGGATGAGAATTTTTTGACGTAGTATTTTAAGATAGCGGCTCCGGTAGGGGTCAGCAGTTCGCTGGTAATAGATCCGGTATAGTGAGGGATACCCTTTAACAGCTCTGCAGTTGCAGGAGCCGGAACGGGAAGCACACCATGGGCGCACTTTACAAAACCATTTCCAACATGGATTGGAGAGCAGTAGATATTTTCGGCGTCAATCAGATAAAAAAGTAAAGCACAGCCGCAGACATCTGCAATGGCGTCGAGACTTCCAACTTCGTGAAAATGAATTTGTTCTAAGTTAGAATGATGAACCTTTGCTTCTGCTTCACCAAGCAATTGATAAATGGCAGTGGCATCTTTTTTTACCTGCTCAGGAAGTGCAAAGTCTTCAATTTTTTCCAAAATAGAAGAGTAGGAAGCATGCTCATGAGTATGGTGCTTGTGGCTGTGTGTATGTTCCTCAATATGATTATGAGAATGGCTGTCTGCGGTATTTTCGTGTGAATGAGCAGACGCATCTGTTTGTATATGCCCGGTTTCTTCTATGTTATGTTTATGTGTATGTGCATGATTTAAGGCGTTTGTGAGTGTGCGGGAAGCATCTGGTTTATCAGGCAGCTCGCCTTCCTCGGTGTTATGAATCAAAACATGCATTTTGGTTCCATGAATGCCGCATTTTTCTGCAGGTTCCGCAGAGATATGAACGTCGAAGTCTGCAAATACGCGATTCATTGTTTCTAAAAAAAGTTCTTTCTGATCACATATTTCGTATAATGCACCCATTAACATATCTCCGGAAGCGCCCATATTACATTCAATATATAGTGTTTTCATAAAAAATAGCCATGCCTTTCTTTTGAGTTTAGATAATATTAGCCGCCGATATGGTTAATCATACTGGCAAGATAACCTGCACCGAAGCCGTTGTCTATATTTACAACTGACACGCCGCTTGCACAGGAGTTTAGCATAGAAAGAAGAGCGGATACGCCATGAAAGCTGGCACCATATCCGACACTGGTTGGAACAGCAACCACAGGACAATCGGTTAACCCGCCGATAACGCTGGCAAGAGCACCCTCCATTCCAGCAACAGCAACAATTGCATTTGCAGTGCTTAATATCTCCATGTTTGAAAGAAGTCTGTGGATTCCTGCTACACCCACATCATAAAGACGGATAACGTGATTGCCTAAGACTTCTGCAGTTAAAGCAGCTTCTTCCGCAACCGGAATATCGCTGGTACCGCCGGTCGCAACGACAATATGCCCCCGTGCTGTTACATGTTCTACCCGGTTTACAATGCCAATTTTAGAAGTTTTATCATAAAAAAGAGAAAAGCGCTCGGAGAGATATTCTGCAGAAGCTTCGGTTAATCTTGTAATCAGAATATTTTCCGGACAGTGCTTTAACATACTCTGAATAATGCCTTCCATTTGTTCACTTGTCTTTGATGCACCATAGATTACTTCCGGTGTTCCCTGACGGATTTCTCTATGATGATCAATTTTTGCATAGCCTAAGTCTTCAAAAGGAGAGAACTTTAGTTTGTCGTAAGCTTCATCAGCAGAAATATTGCCGAGTTCTAACTCCTTTAAAATGTGTTTCGTGTGTTCGTTCTGCATGTTGCCTCGTTTCCCGAAACCATTAGAAAATAGTCTCGCAATTATCAAAAAAACATTCTTTTTCTTATTATACAAAAGTGTAGTCCATTTTGCAAAAAAAATGATACGATACAAGAAAAAATAAGCAATTTTATGAGGGTGTCTTGATTAATGATAACGATTCGGATAAAATAATTAAGTAAGACAAAAGTATAAAGTAGAAATGTATTAGGCGGTGAAGGTTTGAAGGCAAACAAATATGTAGCCACGAAGGCTTTGAAGAACGGAATGAAAGTCGGTGAAACAGTCCGGGATAAACGTGGTCGTTTACTGATAGCAGATGGAGTGATTCTGGACGATTTTATGATTCAGACATTACCAAAGCTTGGAATATCAGGTATTTATGTACAGGGTAGAGAAGAAAAAGATGAAGAAGCGTTAATTCCAAAACAGATACAGGAAACGATTGAAAAAAATCGTGTGGCTGACCGTGCAAAGGTACAGTTGACAGAAAGTGTAAAAAAACGTATTTCAGAAGGAATTCAATATATATTCAGCAATACAGAGACTGAGAATTGTGTAAATGCAGCCAACAGTATTACTAGTGATTTGCTGAAGGCAATTACCGAAAATGATGCGGTAGCAGTAGATGTCAGCAAACTGAAGGTAAGTGATGAGTATACTTTTAAACATAGTGTAGATGTTGCGACTATGTCTATGATTATTGCAAAACAGCATGGCATGACAGAGAAAGCAATTTATGAGCTTGGAATTGCAGGACTGTTGCATGATATTGGAAAATCAAAAATTCCGTCTGAAATATTAAATAAACCTGGGCGGCTGACAGAGGAAGAATTTGCATTAATGAAGCAGCATACTCTTTTGGGGTACGAGATGTTAAAAGATGGAACACTTCCCGAATATATTTTAAAGGGAGTTTTGCAGCATCATGAAAAGCTGGATGGAACAGGCTATCCTTATGGTGTTTGTGGGGATGAAATAAATGATTTTGCAAGAGTAATTTCCATTGCAGATATTTATGATGCACTTGTAACCGTGCGTTCTTATAAAGAAGCGTTTTCACAGCGTGATGCAGTAGAAATGATTATGTCAATGACTGAGGGGCTTGATATCTCTGTCATGCGAAGCTTCTTAGGAAGTGTGATTCTTTATCCGGTGGATAGTATTATAAATTTAAGTAATGGTGAAAAAGCGAAAGTGGTAGAAAACCACAGTAATAATGTATTACGCCCAACGGTAGTAGGACTGATTACCGGAAAGCTATACAATTTGGCAGAGGATTTAAGCTGTGCCAGCATTATTATTCAGTAAAGACAAATTTCTGACCGGGACAAGGTGATATAAGAGGAGAAATGAAATGATTCGGTTTAATTGTGACTATACAGAAGGATGTCATCCTGCAATTTTGAAAAAACTTGCAGAAACCAATATGGAGCAGACTATCGGCTACGGTGTAGATGAACATTGTAAGCATGCTGCAGAATTAATAAAAAAAGAATGTAATGCAAAGAATGCTGATGTTCATTTTTTAGTGGGAGGTACACAGACAAATGTTACTGTAATCTCAGCTGCCCTGAAGCATTATCAGGGTGTAATTACAGCAGCAACGGGACATATCAATGTGCATGAAACAGGTGCGTTAGAAGCGTGTGGACATAAGTGCCTGACGATTGACTCGCCGGATGGAAAGCTTACTGCGGCACAGATTGCAGATTATGTAGACAGTCATTTTGCGGATGGAAGTGCGGAGCATACGGTGCAGCCTAAGATGGTTTACATTTCAAATCCGACAGAGCTTGGAACCATTTATAAAAAGGCAGAATTAGAAGAAATTTACCGTGTATGTAAAGAACACAGAATCTATCTTTTTATGGATGGTGCGCGGCTGGGATATGGATTAATGTGCAGGGAAAACGATTTGACGCTTGCTGATATTGCGGCAAATTCTGATGTATTTTACATTGGTGGAACAAAGGTTGGTGCATTATTTGGCGAGGCGGTTGTGATTACAAATGATGAGTTGAAGGCGGATTTTCGTTACAGTATCAAACAGCATGGTGGAATGCTGGCAAAAGGACGGCTGCTGGGGATTCAGTTTGAGACTTTATTTGAAGAAAAACGTTATTATGAAATCGCAGCTCATGCAGCAAAGCTGGCAGAGAAGGTGAAAGATGAACTGACAGCACTGCAGGTTCCTTTTTTACTGGATTCTCCGACAAACCAGCAGTTTCCGATTCTGCCGGATGCTGTATTAGAACAGCTGAATGAAAAATATGTATTTGAATATCAAGGCAAAACAGATGCTACTCACAGCATTGTGCGAATTTGTACCAGCTGGGCAACAAAAGAAGAAAATGTTGATTTATTACTGGAAGATATAAAAAAATTGTTATAAGATAAATGGGACTTCGTTTCAGAGGTCTCATTTCTTTTTACTTTGTAGGAAAGTGCCCGTATGCGCTGTACGTCAAAAGCGTGGCGCGGCGACGCTTTTTATGAGTAGTGTAGGAATACATCAGAGTATATTTTTATTAATTGATAGAAGGAGCAATAATACTATGGCAGAAAAAAAGAAAATATTGTTGATTGCTACCGGAGGGACAATTGCATCGAAAAAATCAGATAGTGGATTAAAACCGCAGATTACGCCGGAGGAATTGTTAAGCTATATTCCAAGTGTGAAAAAATTTTGCGATGTAAGTGTAAAGCAGATATTAAATATCGACAGCTCCAATATGGAGCCAAAGCACTGGAAACTGATGGTACATACCATTTGGGAAAATTATGAGAACTATGATGGCTTTGTCATTGCACATGGAACGGACACTATGGCATACACAGCAGCAGCGCTTTCTTATATGATTCAGAATTCGAAAAAGCCGGTTGTTATTACCGGGGCACAAAAACCAATCAATATGGAAATTACAGATGCAAAATCAAACCTGATTGACAGCTTTTTGTATGCTTCGGATGAGAAGTCTCAAGGGGTCCAGATTGTTTTCGATGGAAAAGTAATTGCAGGAACCCGGGCAAAAAAGGTTCGTTCGAAAAGTTATAACGCATTTTCAAGTATAGATTTTCCATGTCTTGCGATGATTCAGGATATGAATATTATGCGTTATATACCAATGCTTCCATTTGAAGAGGAAGTGCATTTTTATGAGGAACTGGATGAAAATATTTATCTTATGAAGCTGATTCCGGGTATCAAACCTGCAATTTTAAGAAGTATTTTTGAAAGTTACGACTGTATTGTTGTGGAAAGCTTTGGTGTTGGCGGCATTCCAAAATCGATTGCCGAGGATTTTTATCGTTTGTGTCAAAAATACCCGGATAAACTGGTTGTTATGGCGACTCAGGTGGCACATGAGGGAAGTGATATGACCGTTTATGAGGTTGGACACGATATGAAAAAATACTGCCGATTCCTCGAATCCTATGATATGACACTTGAATCTGTCATTGCAAAAACCATGTGGATACTTGGAAACAATGAAATTCCTAAGGAAACCATCGAGGATACCTTTTACAAAAATATCAACTATGATGTCCTCTTTGGAAAAAACAGAAAATGTGAATAAACTTAAATCTGCCCCAAAATCTTATTCAGAATTGAATCATGCCATAATTGGCATTATCACAAGGTTACGCCATTCACATTTATTCTTTTGACAAATAAAAGTTTGGCGAGCGATGTCAAAAATCTTGAAATTCTATTGACCTTTTCGCTGAAATCGCGATGATTTTATGTCTGCTCGAGGTGTTTACAAGAAAGCAAAAAAGTGTTCGCATGAGAACGGAAATTTGCATTTC
>X314_Red_Deer__coassemble_98_pt1 | contig 17149 bp, 14 predicted proteins | sample X314_Red_Deer__metabat2_high_PE_002 | metagenome-assembled genome bin X314_Red_Deer
TTAATTTAAACGTACCGGCAGGCGCGTACATGGCGTTAGTTGGTTCATCAGGAGCGGGAAAAAGTACACTTTGTTCTTTGATTCCAAGATTTTATGATGTGACAGGCGGAACAATCCGGATTGATGGCAAAGATATTCGAAACGTAAAGCTTAAGAGTCTGCGGGACCATATCGGAATTGTGCAGCAGGATGTTTATTTATTTGCAGGAACGATTTTTGAAAATATTCGCTACGGAAAACCGGATGCAACTGAAGAAGAAATTATTGAGGCAGCAAAAAATGCGAATGCTCATGAATTCATTATGTCCTTCCCTAATGGCTATAATACCGATATCGGGCAGCGTGGAATCAAGCTTTCCGGTGGACAAAAGCAACGCCTTTCCATTGCGAGAGTATTTTTAAAGAATCCACCGATTCTGATTTTTGATGAGGCAACCTCAGCACTGGATAATGAAAGCGAAAAGGTTGTGCAGGATTCCTTAGAAAAGCTGGCAAAGAACCGAACAACCTTTGTAATTGCCCATCGTCTTTCTACAATTAAAAATGCAGAAAAGATTTTAGTACTTTCTGAAGAGGGAATCGAAGAGGAAGGAACACGCGAAGAACTGATTGCGAAAAAAGGTACTTATGAGAAGCTTTATAACATGCAGTTTCACAAATAAATTTGAGGGATTTTATCAAATTAATGATAAAGTTTGCAAAAACGTGAAAAAACGAGTAAAATAAAAATTTGTGAAATGAATCTTAGTATATAATTGATATTTTTTATAAGAAGGAGATAGAAATGACAAAGATTGATATTATTTCCGGTTTTCTTGGAGCCGGTAAGACTACATTTATTAAAAAGATGTTAGACGAAGTATTTAAAGGCGAGAAAATCGTTTTAATCGAGAACGAATTTGGCGAGGTCGGAATTGACGGCGGATTTTTAAAGGATGCTGGAATTGAAATTACAGAAATGAATTCCGGCTGTATCTGCTGTTCTTTAGTAGGTGATTTTGGAAAGAATCTTCACGAAGTAATTACAAAATATCATCCGGACCGTATTTTAATCGAGCCATCCGGTGTTGGTAAACTTTCCGACGTTATGAAGTCTGTCATTGATGTAGAAAAAGAAGAAGATGTGAAATTAAACGGACTTATTACCGTTGTAAATGCAGTAAAGGCAAGTAAACAGATGAAAGCCTTTGGTGAGTTTTTTAACAATCAGATTGAATATGCAACAACTGTTGTATTAAGCAGAAGTCAGAATGCAACACCAGAGCAGTTAGAGCTTTGTGTGAAACAGATTCAGTCATTAAATGCAAAGGCTGCAATTATTACAACTCCTTGGGAAAATATCAAGGGCGAGCAGATTTTAAAAGTAGTAGAAGGACAGGATTCATTAGAAATGAAGCTAATGGCAGAGCAGCATGCAAAAGAAGAGGCGCATGAGCATCATCACGAACATGAGCATGAACATCATCACGATCACGACCATGAACATCATCATGAGCATGATGAGAACTGCACCTGCGGCTGTCATGACCACGAGCACAATCATGACCATGAGCATCATCACGAGCATGACCACGGCCACGATCACGAGCATCATCACGAGCATGAGCATGAACATCATCATGAGCATGATGAGAACTGCACCTGCGGCTGTCATGACCACGAGCACAATCATGACCATGAGCATCATCATGAGCATGACGAGAATTGCACCTGCGGCTGCCATGACCATCATCATCACCATGCAGATGAAGTGTTTACAAGCTGGGGCAAAGAAACACCTCATAAGTTCACAAGAGAGAAGATTGAAGATGTCTTAAAGACTTTCTGTGAGACAGATGATTACGGAACTATCCTTCGTGCAAAAGGAATGGTAGAAGATGTAAACGGTTCATGGATTTACTTTGATATGGTTCCGGGTGAATACGAGCTTCGCGATGGCGAACCGGATTATACCGGAAGACTTTGTGTTATCGGTACGGATATTGACGAACACAGATTAGAAGAATTATTTGGAATTGCTTAAGCAATTTGTTTTGGAGGAATTATGACAGAGATACCAGTATATTTATTTACCGGCTTTATGGATAGTGGAAAAACATCGTTGATAAAAGACACACTTTTTAATCAGGGCTTTGCAGATGAGGCAAAAACACTAATTATCTGCTGTGAGGATGGTGACGAGGAATACAATGAGGAAGAACTTCGTAAACACTTTGTAAGTCTTGTGAAAATTGACAGCGAGGAAGAATTTACTGAAGAAAAGCTAAATGCCATCAGCGAGGAATACAAACCGGAACAGATTTTTATTGAGTATAACGGTACATGGGGCATGGATAAGATTTTGGAGATACAGTTGCCAAAATTCTGGGTGATTGTTCAGTCTCTTGCAACGGTAGATGCAACTACTTTTGAGATGTACCTTGCAAATATGCGGGCAATGATTATGGAACAGCTGTTTCAGGCAGACGTGGTTATTTTTAACCGCTGTGACGATAACACTGATAAAGGAAAATTCCGCCGCAATGTAAAAGCATTAAACAGAAAAGCACAGCTTGTATATGAGAGGGCAGACGGAACACTTGATGAGAGAGAAGAGGAGCTTCCTTTTGATATTTCTGCGGATGAGCTTGAAATAAGTGAAGCAGATTATGCCATTTGGTATATGGACTGCTTAGAGAATCCAAAGAAATACGAAGGAAAGAAAGTGTCTTTCTTAGCTCTCGTATATAATCCGGAGAAATTAAAAAAAGGAATTATGGTTCCGGGAAGATTTGCGATGACCTGTTGTGTGGATGATGTTACATTTATCGGATTTAAAACAAAATATGAGAAAGAAAATGAAATTCCGCACAAATCATGGATTAATATCACTGCTGAGGTTCATGTAGAATTTGCTAAGGAATATAAAGGAAAAGGTCCTGTGCTTTATCCGGTTTCCATTACACCGGCAGAAAAACCGGAGGATGAACTGGTATACTTTTCATAATGACATTGTGTATGTGTTTATTATATTTTATAATCTGTACTGTACACATTGTTTCAAAAGAATAATAAATATAAATAGAAAATATAGGAAAAGCCGTTGAAATCTAACGGCTTTTCCTTTATCATATTAAAGCAAGTGTAAACTTTTTTAGTTATAGTAGTCTATGGGAAAAAGCTTGCATTCTGTTTACGAGTATGAAATAAATTTATTTCATATGGGGATAGAAAGCATGATTTCGAAAGCGTGATTTTTCACGAAGAGAATATAATCTAAGGAGGAAAAGTATGTATCCAATCGTAAGAAGAGAAAAGCTGGCAGATAAGATTTATCTTATGGATGTCAAAGCACCTCGTGTTGCACAGTACTGTGAACCGGGACAGTTTGTAATCGTAAAAATTGATGAAGTGGGAGAGCGTATTCCACTTACTATCTGTGATTACAACAGAGAAGAAGGAACAATTACAATTGTATTCCAAACAGTAGGGGCATCTACACAGAGAATGGTAGACCTTCAGGTAGGAGATGCATTTCAGGATTTCGTTGGACCACTTGGATGTGCTTCAGATTTAATTGAAGAAGATATAGAAGAATTAAAGAAAAAGAAAATTTTATTCGTAGCCGGTGGTGTAGGAACAGCTCCTGTATATCCACAGGTAAAATGGTTACATGAGCATGGTGTAGACTGTGATGTAATCATGGGCTCAAGAAATAAAGAATTATTAATTTTAGAAGATGAAATGCGCAAAGTTGCAACAAATCTTTATGTAACAACAGATGACGGTTCTTATGGTTTCAAAGGAACCGGTACAGCACAGCTTCAGGAACTTTGGGATAAAGGTGTTCGTTATGATCATTGTGTAGCAATCGGACCAATGATTATGATGAAATTTGTCTGTAAGTTAACAAAAGAACTTGGTATTCCAACAATCGTATCCATGAACCCAATCATGGTAGATGGTACAGGTATGTGTGGTGCCTGTCGTCTTGTTGTTGGTGATGAAGTGAAATTTGCATGTGTTGACGGACCTGAATTTGACGGACATCTGGTTGACTTTGATCAGGCTATGCAGAGACAGGCTCAGTACAAGACAGAAGAAGGAAGAGCAATGCTTGCATTAGAAGAAGGCGACACACATCATGGTGGATGTGGTAATTGTCACTAATCGTATTTGATGCATAAGGGTGCTGTTGCATTCCTTGAACAATAGATGGAGATGAAGATTGAAAGATTTTTTTCAATCTACAGGTTTGTGTTGCACTGCATACACAAACTTGCTATGCGCATAAAGCAGCGCAAAGAAGAGGAGGAAAAATGGACGTATTAACAAGAGTACCGGTTCGTGAGCAGGAACCAGAAGTACGTGCTGCGAACTTTGAAGAAGTATGTTTAGGATATAATGAAGAAGAAGCGATGGCAGAAGCTGCCCGCTGCTTAAATTGTAAAAATGCACAGTGTATGAAGGGATGTCCTGTATCTATCAATATTCCGGGATTTATCTCAGAAGTAAAAGAAGGTAATTTTGAAGCTGCATATCAGATTATCAGCGAATCTTCTGCACTTCCTGCAGTCTGCGGACGTGTATGTCCACAGGAGACACAGTGTGAAGGAAAATGTATTCGTGGTTTCAAGGGTGAACCTGTTGCTATCGGTAAATTAGAGCGTTTTGTTGCTGACTGGGCAAGAGAACATGGAATCAAACCGAAAAAGGCTGAGAAGATGAACGGACACAAGGTTGCAGTTATCGGTTCCGGTCCTGCAGGTCTTACTTGTGCCGGAGACTTAGCAAAACTTGGTTATGACGTAACAATTTTTGAAGCATTACATGAAGCTGGTGGAGTACTTATCTATGGTATCCCGGAATTCCGTCTTCCAAAACAGAAGGTAGTTGCTGCAGAAGTTGAGAACGTAAAATCCTTAGGTGTTAAAATCGAAACAAACGTTGTTATTGGCAAATCTGTAACGATTGATGAATTAATGGAAAATGAAGGCTTTGAAGCAGTGTTTATTGGTTCCGGTGCAGGTCTTCCAAGATTTATGGGAATCCCGGGCGAGCAGGCTATGGGCGTATTCTCAGCAAACGAATTCTTAACAAGAAATAACTTAATGAAAGCTTTCTTAGACAACTACGATACACCAATCAAAGCCGGTAAAAAGGTAATCGTTGTTGGTGGCGGTAACGTAGCTATGGACGCAGCAAGAACAGCAAAACGTCTTGGTGCAGAAGTACATATCGTTTACCGTCGTAGCGAAGATGAACTTCCGGCTCGTAAAGAAGAAGTACATCATGCAAAAGAAGAAGGAATCATCTTTGATTTACTTCAGAACCCAACAGAATTATTAGTAGATGAAAATGGTTGCGTAAAAGCTGCCAAAGTTATTAAAATGGAACTTGGTGAGCCGGATGAGTCAGGAAGAAGAAGTCCTGTTGAAATCCCTGGTTCTGAATACGAAATCGAGGCTGATGTTGTTATCATGTCTCTTGGTACATCACCAAACCCATTGATTTCTTCTACCACAAAGGGACTTGAAATCAATCGTAGAAAATGTATCGTTGCAGAAGAAGCAAGCGGTGCAACTTCTAAAGAAGGTGTTTACGCAGGTGGAGATGCTGTTACAGGTGCAGCAACTGTTATCCTTGCTATGGGTGCAGGTAAAGCAGCAGCAAAAGGTATCGACGAATACTTAAGCAATAAATAAAAAATAGTAAATAGAAACCCGTATTCGACGCATGTTGGATACGGGTTTTTCTAATGTTAGGATTTATACTTTAATTAGCATGAAAAAGGTCATGGAGGGGGTAGGATGAAATATAGAAAAATATGGAAGTGAATTGCAAAAATGATAGTGGGAATGGCATTATTTGTGGTGCTGATGTTTCAGGCGGAGGCTTTGGTTTATGGGGCTGGAACAGGGGATGGAAGCAGTGAAGCGAATGCAATCAACATTTCTACGGGATTAAAGATGGATACAGTACCGTCAAGTGTTATCTATTACGAAGACGGAATAGGAGGAACTGCGGTATTTACGCCGGCGGCGTTAAGTACGGAGGGAATCGATACCTTGGTATTAAATGGAATGACGATTGAGGCTGCTTCCGGTACATATGAGGCATTGAAACTGAATAATGATACAAAGATTATCGTAAATGGAGTGAATTTTATTCAAGGTGCATCTGGTGATAATACATTTGGAGTTGCCTTTAAAGCGGATTACCGTACTATTACGATAGAAATCCCAGAGGGGGCATCCCTTGATTTGATTGGTGGGGAGAATACTTCAGCAGATAATTGGACGGGGCTTGGGTATACGAGTGCATATGGTACGCTGAATATTGTTAATAATGGAAGCCTTAAAATCCAGGAAGGAAATTATGTTAATTCAGGATACCATTGTCAAGCAGTCAACGTAAGTAATTTATCTATTTCTGGAAGTGGAGAGACGAATTTTTATGGTACAGTTGAGACATTATATTCTGCTAATGTCGATACAAGGGGAACTTTGAATCTGACATCTATGAATGAGGCGATTAGACTTGTTTATTCAGATTTCAATATAAATAATGGTGTCGTAACAATTGAATCCAAAGGTGAAAGGGCGATTTCTGGAAATAATCATAGAGTAATCGTAGCAGAGGGGGTATCCGGTTCTGTCAGTAGCCTAAAAGGAGACATAGACTGTATAGACAATAGCAGTGAGAATTTTAAAATATACCGTAGAATAACGGCTGGCAGTATAATGTTTCGCATAGATGAAGTAACCAGTGAGCTTTATGTTTCTGAGGATTCTGGACAGACCTGGGGAAGCTTAGGTGTAATTCAGGGAAATGAAGGCGTGGGAATTCAGGATATTTCTATGGATGAGAATGGTAATTTATTAATAACATTAACAGATGGAACCATTCATAATGAAGGGAATATTCGTGGTGAAGACGGACGGGATGGAATCGACGGAAAAGATGGCGCTGATGGAAAAGACGGAATTGACGGGAAAGATGGTATAGGTGTTAAAAACATTGAAATGAATGAAAATGGCGATTTTATTTTTATCATGACAGACGGAAATATGATAGAAGTAGAGAATAAGACACAAACAAAAACTGTTGATGCAATTGCAAAAACTGCAATAATTTTGTCAATACTGGCGATGATTTGCAGTGTGGGCAGCGTTGTTCTGAATAAGCTGCCAAAGAAGTAATAGAGGGAAAAACGCGATATAGTATGGGGGTTTAGATGGATAGCAAAGAGTATGAGTGGGCAGAAAGGTAGCAGATAAAATTTATGAAAAGGTCAGTAGAACGAAGTGGAAACAAGATACCATATCTGACAGAGAAAGGAATTTTTGATGACTGGTCGGATAAAATCAGCTGGTGGACGAATGGCTTTTATGCAGGGCAGTTGTATCATGCATATGGGGATGAAAAATTCCGACAGGCTGCGGAGCAGATGGAAGAGAAGCTGGAGGGCAGCTTAATGGATTATAGAGGAATGGATCATGACAGTGGATTTAAATGGCTTCTTACTGCTGTTGCAAATTATAAAATGACAGGTAATAAGGAGTCAAAAAACAGAGGGCTTTTGGCAGCGGCTAATCTGGCGGGACGCTTTAATCTGGCAGGCAGCTTTATACGGGCATGGAACGATGAGGGAGATGGAGCTACGGCGGGCTGGGCAATTTATGGATTTGCACTAAGCTATCGTCATAGCAATGAGGAAAAGTATTTGGAAACTGCTAAAAAGGTAGCCAGATATTTTGTATCCTGCATTCCGGAAAGTGGAATGATTCCGGTTGATTTTTGTCAGGATGCAGAACTTGATTGGGAGGATTCTACAGCAGCCGCCATAGCGGCCTGTGGAATGCTGGAAATAGAACAACATATTTCTGAGAAAGAAAAGGGACTCTATCATGAAGCAGCAAGTTGCTTGATTTCCAGACTTCCTGAAATACCGAAAAACCCGGCGTTTTCAAGGACTTGCTGACTTTTGACCAAAAGACAGATGTAACGTAATTTGTCGCAAATTGGTGTGATTTTACGCCGAAATGGTGTAGTAGATTGTAGTTAATTTGAAGGTGGAGACGTCAAATGTCATATTGAAATGGTGTAGAACCCCATGTACTTGCCGTGAGGCGGGTGCATGGGTTTTTTTATTTTCGAAAATACAAAAATTTTAAAGTTTCGAAAGCGGCGTTGAAGACATATTTTATGTGGTTCACCGCCATTTTTGTTTTTAAGCAACATTATTTCTAAAAACGCACAAAGTATTAGTTTTTTTGTTATAGATTGTGCAATTTTCGAAATGACATAATAGTCAAATGCTTGAAATACCTTGCATAATGGTAGGCAATGCCGTATACTATATATAGAGAAATAAGTGGAGGTAATATCATGGGAGTAAGAGAATTGCGTTTACAAACAGGATTAAGCCAGAGTAAATTTGCCAAAATGTTTGATGTTCCGGTTTCTACGTTGAAAGATTGGGAACAGGAAAGAAGAAACCCTCCGGCATACGTTATAAATATGATGAGAACTATTTTGCAGTATAAAGGGATGCTTATCGATCAGAGTTATGTGGAAGCATGCGATGCGCGAAGAAGAAGCGTTGAAAATGCTATGGCTATTATGCTAAGTGCTACCAATGGTCCGGATGAATTGTTTTTGGAGGTGTTGGATTCTTATATTTTCGGTAAAATAACACTGGAAGAGATGGAAGTCAGAATTGATAGATTTGAGTATTTGGGGGCGTAATATATGAGTGGTGGAAAGAATTGCTATCCGGACAGTGATGTTCTTATCAATAAATATAACATTCGTGATAAGGAGCTTTTAGAAAAATTTGAAATACAGAAAGTATTTGCGAAGTTGTTAGGCTTAGATGTGAAGCCTACAAGGATTGTCTATACTTATGATGTGGAGCATTTGGTAAACATTCATAAGTATTTATTTGGGGATATTTATGAATGGGCAGGAACATTCCGAAAAGAGAACTTGTACAAGAGTGAGCGCGTTTTGTCCGGCGGTTCCGCAGAGTATGCAGACTACCACGAGATTGAGAATCGCTTAAAGAAATTGTTGCAAGAATATGCAGATATTGATTGGAAGAAGATTTCGAAAAAGGGAGAGGTGGTTTCTGATTTTTTGTTAGCATTATGGAGCATTCATCCTTTCAGAGAAGGAAATACCAGAACTTGTATCACGTTTTTTTGGCATTATTTAAATGGTAAAGGTGTAGATTTTCAGGTGGCATTGCTTAGGAATAACCCAATGTATGTAAGAGATTCGCTGGTAATGGCGAATTACGACCAGAAAGAGTACTTAAGACGGATTATATCAGATGCATTGCAAGGTGAGGCACAGGAGTCTGAGTATTCCATGAATGAGGAACAGGCAGGAGAGCAATATAAAATTGCGAAAGCGGACTATGAAGCGTTTAAAGAGAGGTATTCGATAAAGAAGGACTAAAAGTGAATTATTGCTGAATATTTTGTTAGAACACGTTATAATTCTTTTTGTGAAGAATATATCTATAAAGTCAAAAGATGGGAGAACTGAAGATGAATAATCAGAGATAAATAACGATGAACTTAATAGAGATGTCGTAAAAGAATTTGATAGAAATTTTGTTTCGTAGAAAGATAATATCTATACCGGTTAGATTACAAAGAGGTGATTTTACCGGTGTTTTATGAAAGGCATGAGCCACGGACCTCATGTGCTGTTGCACATTCGGTCACGGGCGTCGCCCTATAAGCTCAGCCAACATCAGCCTTATGTGTGCAAGCACCCCACCGGCTGATATTGTCCGACCTTACACGTCTCATGCCTAGCGTGGATGGTGTCAAAGTGGTGTAATCCATCAATTAAACATCTAAAAATCCTTATTTTTCAAGGAAAATTCCCTTTATTTAACAAAACTTTAACATTTAACGAACATTTCATAAAACAAAATCCTTTATAACATTTTCAGAAACAGCGAGGCAAACAAATTAAGTTATAAAGGAGAAGATTATCTTGAGTAATAGAATTTATTTAGTAACAGGTGCAGCCGGATTTTTAGGAAGTAATGTATGTGCACAATTGCTTGAAAATGGAGAAAAAGTAAGAGCATTGGTTTTACCGAATGACAAATCTGTGCGATTCATTCCAAAGGAAGTAGAAATTTGTCTTGGAGACCTTTGTGATGAGACATCCTTAGATGAGTTCTTTAATGTTTCAGAGGGAATGAATAGTGTGGTAATTCATTGCGCAAGTATGGTTACAGTTGACCCGTCCTACAGTGAGAAACTGATGAGTGTTAATGTTACAGGTACAAGAAACATTATTACAAAATGTCTTGCGCATCCGGAATGCTTGAAAATGGTATATGTAAGCAGTACTGGTGCGATTCCGAAGCCTGTATCGTGCATCCAAGTGGAATTCTTGGGCCAAATGACCATGCAGTGGGAGAAACAACAGATACATTAATTAAGATTATCAAAGGTGAAATGCCAATCGGTATGCAGGGCTCCTTCAATTTATGTGATGTACGTGATTTAGCAGCAGGATGTATTGCGGCAGTAGATAAAGGACGTATCGGTGAATGTTATATTCTTGCAAACGAAACAGTTACATTAAAGGATATGTGTGATATGCTGCACGAAGAATGTGACTGTCAGAAAATCAAATTCTATCTTCCATTAGATTTGGCAGATAAAATTGCACAGACCTTAGAAAAAAGGCGGAAAAGAAGGGCGAAAAGCCAATGATGACCACTTTTTCCGTATATAATCTGGCGAGAAATAATGAATTTGATTATTCTAAGGCAAAAGAAGAATTAGGTTATACAACACGTTCTTATCAGGAAACCATTCATGATGAAGTAGAATGGCTCAAAGAAGAGGGGGTAATCTAAGTAGTAGCTGGAAAAATGAGAATATGCCAGATGTTGGAAATGTTTATATGAATAAATATGTGACATGAAAAACCTCCGGAATGAATGTGAAGCACGCATTCACCCCGGAGGTTTTTAATTCCTAGAGAAAATATATACATTGAGTAAAAAATCACAGATAGGATATAGGACAGAAATTTTATTGGTGCGCAGAGGTTCCCTTTTTTAATTCGGGATGTTGCTTAATCATTTTCCCTTTCCAATGGAAATAAGTCACAATTAATAAAACACCAGTCGTAACCCATGCAGCAGGGTCAGCATAACAGACCCCGGTGTAGCCGAAAGGCTTTGCACAAAGCAGGATGACAACATAGCGACTGACCAACTCTACTACACCACTTATCATTGGAATAAAGCCCTGATTTAAGCCTTGTAAACCATTACGATAAGCAAAAATCCAGGCGAGTGGAATCATAAACAAACTAATGATGTAGAGATATTCCATTGCATAGGAATACACTTCCTCCGATGGATTGTTAATAAACCAGCCGATAATAAAGTGTCCACCGATACAACAGATGGCAGCGGCGAGTCCGGCAGCAACAAAGCAAAGGAAAAATGCCTGGCGCATACCGGCAAAAATGCGGTCGTATCTTCCGGCACCTAAATTCTGTCCACAGTAGGTAGCCATAGCAGTTCCCAAGGTTGGCATGGTCTGTGTCGCAATGTTGCAAACCTTAGAAGCAGCGGTATATGCAGCAACAACACTAGAACCAAAGATGTTGACTGCACTTTGGAAAATCATGGTGCCAACTGCGGTAATAGAATAATTTAATGCCATTGGAATACCGATGGAAAGCATATTGGCGATGCCATGAAAATCCATGTAAAAGTCCTTGCGCGCAATTTTTAAAACATCAAATTTACGGAACATGTAAATAAAGCAGAGCAGTGCAGAAATCCCCTGTGAAATAATTGTTGCGTATGCAGCCCCGGCAGTTCCTAATTTTACAACGACAATCAGAAAAATATCCAATACAATATTTAAAATAGAAGACAATATTAAAAAATATAGTGGCGTTTTGCTGTCGCCGATGCCACGAAGAATACCTGCTGCAACATTGTATCCCATAGTTAAAGTGATGCCGGCAAAAATAACTTTGATGTAAGCGTCTGCAAGTTCAATGATATTTTCAGGTGTATTCATCCATAATAAAAGCTGTCGGGAACAGGCAACTGTAATTACCGTTAAAATTGTGGAAATAATAACTGTTAATATCAGTGATAAGGCAACATAATGCTTTAACAATTTATAGTCTTTAGCACCGTAGGAATGGGAAATCATAACACCGAAACCCTGTGCAATACCGTTGGCAAATCCAAGGACAAGAAACATCAGACAGCCGGTAGAGCCGACGGCGGCAAGAGCGTCCTCTCCGAGATATTGTCCAACGATAATTGTATCAACCATGTTATAAAACTGCTGGAATAAATTCCCAAGCAGTACCGGGATGGAAAAAAGAAGGATAATTTTAAGTGGGTTTCCTTCTGTCATGTTTTTTGTCATATCCGAATCTCCTTAGTGATAGTCAGCACGGAAAAATTGTGCTATAGTCAATATTAGTATTAATGCATTATAAAGCATGGATTTGGAAAATACAATCCACTATATGTAAAAAATAATGACTTTTTTCCTATACAATTTGGGAGGATAAATGGAAACAAATTTAGAATATTATAAAATATTTTATTATGTATCAAAATATGGCAGTATTTCTTTAGCGGCAGAGGCATTGTCTATTACGCAGCCGGCAGTCAGTCAGGCAGTAAAACACTTAGAGCGGGATTTAAAGTGCTCGCTTTTTATACGAACAACCAAGGGGGTACGGTTGACAAAAGAAGGTGAAATGCTCGCTTCTTATGTAAATAAAGGCTATGAAACAATTTTAACCGGAGAAAAGAAGCTTTCGGAAATGTTGAACCTTGAGGCAGGAGAAATCTGCATTGGAGCCAGCGACATGACATTGCAGTTTTATCTTCTTCCTTATTTAGAAGAGTTTCATGAGGATTTTCCGCAGATAAAAGTAACCGTAACAAATGCGCCGACACCGGAAACATTAGGACACTTACAGGATGGGAAAATTGATTTCGGAATTGTTAGTACGCCCCTGAAAAATAAATATGATTTTAAGGTGATTTCTGTCAGGAATATTCGGGATGTATTTGTGGCTGGAAAGCGGTTTTCCTATTTAAAAGGTGGAAAACTAAGCTATAAAGAGTTAGAAAAGCTTCCGGTTATGTGCTTGGAGGGAGATACGTCCACGCGAAAATATGTTGAGGAATATTTAGCCGAGCGTGGGGTAAAAATACGGCCGGAATTTGAACTGGCAACAAGCGATATGCTGATACAGTTTGCAGTTAGAAATCTTGGAGTAGCAAGTGTGGTTCGGGATTTTGCAGAAAAATACTTCGAAACAGGAGAACTGTTTGAATTGAGCTTTGATAAGAAAATCCCGGAAAGAAAATTCTGCATTGTTTATAATGAACGAACACCCCATTCGGCAGCGGCAGAGAAGCTTTTAAATTTCCTGCTAAATAGAAGCGGATACAGCCCGAAAGAGAATGAAACGGATGAAGAGCTCCTTTAAGGATATGCCGGAGAATCTCTGAGAAAAAGTAAAAAAACATTACACAAAACTAGGAAGCCCATTGTGGCTTCCTTATTTCATTTCATCAACTAATTCAGCAATCAGTTGTTTTTGTTTACTTGTAAGTGTTAACCACTTCTTAAAAAAATCTAATTGTTCTTCGTTAAGCTCCACAAAACTGGATTCTTCGTGAAAAAACTGAGATAAAGAAATGCCAAATGCCTTGCAGATTGATTCAAGAGTAGGAATAGAAGGGACGGTATTGCGTCTGTGAATATTGGCAATTGTGGAAGAGGAAAGACCGGATTCGGCAGAAAGTCGGTAATCACTCCAGCCTCGTTCCTTCATTAGTTCATCAATTCTTTTAATTGGATCTATGATAATCACCCCCATATGTAGATATTTTAATGTTCACTTGGAATGTTAAATAGTATTTAAATGTAACAAAAATAATATTCAAATGAATTTAAAAATTAAATAGTGTTTAGAGTAATTCTCTTTTTTACGGACAAAAGTAAAAAGATTTCCCAAATCTATAAAAAAAACATTGTTTTACAGTAATAAAAAACATACTCAAGTGAAAATAAAATATTGCTCAAATGAACAAGCGGTAGTATACTTAAGAAAAATAGTACATCAGTACTATGAAGATTAAGAATTTTGTGAATAAAGGAGTGTCAGGCTATGAAAAAAAAAATTTTAGCAATGTTTTTAAGCCTGTGTCTGTGTGTGACAGCAGTGCCATTAGAATCGTTGGCAAGTGAGACCCGGATAGTAGAAAATGTGCAGACGACAGAAGAAAGCGCGGAAGAATCAGAAGCAGCAGAGACTTCTGAGGCTGCAGGAACTTCAACTGAAGTGGTAGAAGATACTGTAGAAACTGAAAAAGAATCAGAAGAATCTTATGTAACGGAACAGATATCAGAAACAACAGAACAATCAGAAACAACAGAAGATTCCGAGGAATCAGAGCAGACAGAAAACACGGAACAAACGTCAGAGACAACAGAGCAGTCAGAGGTGGAAGAAAAGGATGAAACAGAGAATTTGAATACTTCCACTGAAACAGCAGTGACAGAGGAAATTTCAGAAGAAACCGAGCAGAATAATACAACTGAACAAACTGGGTCAGAAGAAATGAATGTCTCTGAGGTAACAGAAACAACAGAAGTAGAAGAAACAGAATTAGAACAGACAGAGGCGATAGAGACTTCTAACCTTACAGAATCAACAGAGGAAGTTTCCATTGAAGAGACAGAGCTTGATTTAGACCTGATAAATCTTGATACAACACGAGATGAGCAGGATATGCAGGAACTGAAAGAGATGGGGATATCCACCTACGCCAGTTCTACAAACACGAACAATATAACTTATGACATGATTGTAGAGCAGTGTCCACAGTATCTGAATAATTCCTGGTTTGAAAATGATTTGCTCGGGCGAATGAAAAATTATGGCATTGAGGCAATGAATACCTGCGATAATGATGATTTGGCAGCGGCTGAATTTTACCATAAGTTAAGCGAGGGAATTACATATCCAATAAAGACATTCCTTGGAGAAGCAAATATCACAGACTCTGAATATGAGACATATCGTAAACAGGTAGCAATGAAGGTCGTACAGGATTATTTGCAGACAGAGCATGCACAAAGCGCAATTCTAGAAGAAGTAAATGCAAATCTTTCTACCGTAAAAAAAGGTTATGACCTTGCTTCGGATGTGGCAGATTTTGCGGTGGAAATAGTGGGAGAAAATGGTCTTTCTTACTATCAGGCACATGGAGAAGAGATAACATGTGATATAATTGTAGCAATTAGAGATTCTGAAACAGTGGGTTCTTATGTAAAAGAAGGAATAAAGCTGTTTGACCTTGTTACAGAAGTGTTGGTATTGCAGGATATTGAAGCCGAAGCAATTGATTTACTGATAGAGAGCTTGCAATATGCCGGAGACTCTGAATTGCTTGAAGGGTTAAAAGATTTAAAGGCAGATATTGAAATGGACCCGGTGGCATATGTTTTGGAAAAATATTGTACAGATAAAGTAATTGGAAAAATTGCATCATACATTACAAAATATGCATTGGAAACTGTTATCGGAAGTCCAATTTTATTTTTGGTGGAATTAACAAGTGATGTTATTGTCTGGGTGTATGGGTTAAATAATCCAACCTATGAAGAAATTCAGAAGACCTATATCGCTGTCATTTTCATGCGGGACATGGAAAGTTCAGTAAAGATATATAAAAAGAAATTCCAAAAAGATAATTTTAATGGTAGGGATAAAATACTATATCAGGTTAATTATAGCCTGTATTTATCTACGATAAAAATATTTATGGTTGTATCAGAAAAAGTATTAAGAGGTAGTGAGTACGACAGACTCAGAAATCAGATTGAAATATGGAGTGATGCAATAGGAAAAGAAGTTACATTTAATTCTTACATGAATAAATGTATCGAAGCAGTAAATACAGATATTGGGAATGGAATATTAACGCTGTCATCGGATGCGATTAGTTCCCCATCTGATGAGGAAAATTACGATAGTACAGCAAGTATTGCTGCAAGATTTGCCGAAATACAGAGAGTGTATGTGCCAAACTCTGGTCAGACATGGACTGGAAACTATGGTGGAACAATACAGTGTTTTGGATTTGCCAGAGTTGTATTTTACAATTTATTTGGCTGTGATATGTCAAACAGCTATTATGCTTCACAGAAATATTGCTATAAGGAAGAAACAAATATTGATTTAGTTGGTCAGATTTCAGGCAGTGGTGTAACCGCAGATACAGCAAAAAATCTTTTACAGCAGGGAAAACTTGGGGACATTATTCAGGCGTGTGGTGCAACCTATGGACAGCACACAATGGTATTCGTAAGTGCGGATGATTCCGGAGTTACCGTATATGATTGTAATGCACATTTAACCAGTTCAGAACCGGACTGTGTAATCCATCAGTGGACAATTAACTGGGATACCTGGGCATCCTGGTATGGAACACCGGATAGTGTCAGTGAAAATGGTATTTCATTATATCGGGCATCCAATTATGCACAGGTTTACGGAGATGGCGACGGAATGTTTTATGATGATTCCGTAAACTTTGTGATTGAGAATGGTGTTCTGACTAAATATAACGGCTGGCAGAGCTTTGTTGAAATCCCGGATACTGTTACAGCGATTGGGGACAATGCGTTTAAAAATAATACAACCATGATGACAGTCAGTATCCCGGATGGTGTGACGAGCATTGGAAATAATGCATTTTATGGATGTACGTCGTTGCTGGGTGTGATGATACCGGATAGTGTGGAGACGATAGGAAGCAGTGCCTTTTATAATTGCAGCAAAATGACAAATGCATATTTGCCGGTGAATAGTAAGTTTACGGTGACTAATAGTAGTACGTTTTATAATTGTGCGGCATTGAAGGAGATTGAGATACCGGATAGTGTAGTAGAAATAGGTGGTTATGCATTTGCATATTGTGAAAATTTATCTAAAGTAACATTATCTAGCAATATAGAATATTTAGGAAGTAGTGCATTTGGATATACTAATTTGGAGGAAATGTTAATACCCAAAAGCTTAGATTGGTGTGAATCAGGCTATGGTGATTATGGACCATTTAATGGCT
>X314_Red_Deer__coassemble_99_pt1 | contig 17068 bp, 23 predicted proteins | sample X314_Red_Deer__metabat2_high_PE_002 | metagenome-assembled genome bin X314_Red_Deer
GCAATTAGGTGTAAAAATGGTAATATATATTCAGGGGCCAATTGTGACGGAATACATGGTTCATGTGCTGAGTATATCACTATGGGAATTGCAAGTTCAGAGGGAGAGCGAGTATTTGACACAATTGTAGCGGTACATAAGGATTTTCCTAATAAAGTAATTGCACCGTGTGGAAATTGTAGACAAATGCTAATAGAGTATTGCCCAGATATTAAAGTGATTCTTAATGATTATGAAAATAATTTGGTGAAAGTTGGAATTAAGGATTTGATACCATTTGCGTGTCTATAATATAGACGAATTTGAAGTTGTAGAGGAGTTAGAGATGAAGCATTATAAATCATGGTCAGGTCTTAATAAGCAATTAAATGAATGTTTGTGTGATTCGTTAAGGAATCGAGTATCTTATTTCCTGACACGTTATCATAAAGTTCATAATTCATATGGACGAGCATCAATCAAGTTGGATGGGAGGGAACTTGTTGTCTTCTCATGGATTGATATGTACAAACAAGATAGCGATATGAATGAGCGATGGAAAGAGACAGGAGTTTGGGATGACACACTGGATTTGAGGAACAAATGGCAAGAGAAAGGAACTCTTTCTGATTGGGATTTCCTACAAGCCGCGACGGATTTTCTGCAAATGCCAATTGCTGATGCACTTATAAGTGATAACTGCCTTATACGCATTTTTGCTATTTTAGATAGAAGAGTAGGACGGCGAACAATTAAACAAATGCAGGATAGCGAGATATATCAAACATACCCTGAATGGGTACAGCAGTTTTATAAGCTTCGTTTTAAGTGAATTTGAATTTGTGGAGGAAATATGAAACTTGATTTTTACTACTATTCCTATCAGTGTCCATTGAACGATAACATGGTTAAACTATTGGATGAGTACAAGGATAAAATTGATATTTGCTATTACGATATTGCGAATGATTTTAGGCTGGCAAAAGAATTAAAAATGTTTTTTCCAACGCTTGTCGTGCTGGACAACAAAAAGAGATATTATAGCCCGATTCACAGGACTTTTTTAGAACAAGTAGTTGTAGGAGATTATCCTGAAGAAAAACCGTATTTACCTCCCCTTTCAAGAAAAGTCGTAACAAAATATGTAGAGCCAATAAATGGAGACAATGTTGACCTTGCCTGCGATTGCTGTGGAAACAAGACGCAAAGTAATTGGTGCAAAAAGGCACAGTTCCTTAAGGCGAATATGGTTGAACCATATGGATTTATCCATAAAAATGAGGCTGGTTGTCTGATTGGTGGAGCAGAATATCTTCCCGCTACAATCGTTCCTTATGACATTCCACACGATAGCAAAACAGCATTCATCACTTGTGTATATATGTCTGATTCAGAACACGATTATAAAACTGCTCCACTTCAAGCATTAGAGAACTACTTGTGCGGACAATATACAAGGGTGATTGCCATCACGGATGAAAAAGGTATTTTCCCAAATGGTGATTTGAATTTTTTTATACGGAACGGATATAGGGATGAGGGGATAATCTATGAAGACACAAGTTATTGCGCGTTGCATCTCGTATCAAAACAGTTAGTGCTGTAAATTTCATTTTTGGGAAGAGACAAATCCCAATTAGAAGTAGGAGACGACAAATGAACGTTGAAGAGTTAGTGGTAAAAAGTAATGCGTTTGTGGAAGGTGGATGGATACCAAAAGAATATACAGGAAGAGGCAGAGATATTTCTCCTCAATTAAGTTTTGAAAATATATGTGAGCAGGGAAGAAGTCTTGTGATTGCATTGGATGATGTATCGCATCCGCTTTTTCCAAATTATAATCATTGGATTGTATGGAATGTTCCGGTAGTAAAAGAATTACCGGAAGGATTACCGGCAGGGAAAAAGATAGACGTTCCGGTTAAAATGAATCAGGGAATTGCCTATGGAAGACATAAGTATCGAGGCCCTAAGCCACCATTTAATACAAATCATAAATATACTTTTTCGGTGTATGTGTTGGATACGGAATTGGAGCTTGAAGAAACAGCAACGCGTGAAGTTGTATACGAGCATATGGCAGGGCATGTATTGCAAAAAGGAACTTTATCGGGATGGTATCAAAGATGGCATAAAACCAAAGGAGAGGAAAAAAATGTTATTTGATTGCGGATTTGAAAAAGAAAATAATTGGTTTCGTTATCGTGCGGCGGCAATAATTGTGGAAGAGGATTGTGTATTATTTGCCGAAAATGAAAAAGATGATTATTTCTATTCCGTAGGCGGTGGAGTACATATGAATGAAAAAGCAGAGGATGCTGTTGTCCGGGAAGTATTTGAAGAAACCGGAGTGCATTACGAAATTGACAGACTGGCTATTATTCATGAAAATTTTTTTGAGGGCTCTGGAAGTATGACAAATGGATTTAACTGCCATGAGATTGCATTTTATTTTTTGATGAAGCCAAGAGGTACAAAGGAGCTTCAGAGTAACAGCTATACGGCGCAAGGTGTAAAAGAGAATATGCACTGGATTCCCATAAAGGAGTTGGACAAGCATCGGGCATATCCCACTTTTATCAAAGAATATTTAAGTAATATGCCAAATGAAATTGTACATATTGTTACGGATGAAAGAGAGAACTAAAGCTGGTAGGAATTTGTTAGGGGAAATAAATCTGCCAAAATGAAGACTGAGGAGAATAGGACATGACTTACAGAGAGATGACAATAGAAGACATTGAGAAAGTACTTCCACTTTATATTGATTATTTTAACAACCATGAGGATTGCTGTTGGACAGAGAAAACAGCATATAAGAGAATCCATCAGGTTTTAAGTATGGAGGATTCCTATGCTGTTATTATGGAAAAAGAGGATACAGTGATAGGCTTTGCAATGGGATATTTGCAGCAGTATGACGATATTGTATCCTATGTCTTAGATGAAATAATTATTGATTATGCATATCAGAATCAGGGTCTTGGAAGCAGCTTTTTAAGTGAAGTTGAAAAAAGAGTAAAAGAAAAAGGTGTTGCCTGTGTAGAGTTAAAAGCTGTCAATGATGAAATGCATGAGAGATTTTACGGAAAAGCAAAATATCATGGAGTTGAAAATTTTGTGTTGAAGGTAAAATGGTTTGAGTAAAAAGATAGGGCAATTTTGGGAAAACGAGTATGATACAGACAAAAATTTGTAACTGAATGAAGGATACATTATTTAAGGTATGTATCATAATGCGTAAAATGGAAGCTGTCATTGCTTTGTAATATCTCGTTTGGCGAGAAAACCTTGTAAATAAAGGGTTCTCGCTACAATGGATTGTAAATGCTTATTGCAGTTGGTACGATTAATACACCAAAGAAATATAACGGAGGTGTTGCTTATGGATAAGAAAAAAACTGGTAAATTAATCAAGGAAGCACGAGTAAAAAAGAATTATACACAAAGTGAATTAGGTGATTTGCTTGGTGTGAGTAATAAGGCTGTTTCCCGGTGGGAGAATGGAGATAGCTTTCCGGATGTTGGAATTTTAGAGAATTTGGCAGCTGTTCTTGATGTGCGTATCCAGGATATTATAACAGGAGATACAGGAATGCAGCATGACGAGTCTGTTGTGGAAGAGATTGTAAGAGTTGCCAAATTGCAGCAGAAAGCGAAAAAGCGTAGAGCGATTAGAAATGGTGTGCTTATTGCTGCTATGCTATGCTGCTTTATTTCGGGATATTTGACGCTTGTTAATAATAGTGTTTTCTTTGCCTTTGATTCACTCCTTGTGTATGTGATTTTAATGGTAATTTCTTTTGCATTGATATTAGGCTGCTGTACATCACAGATGGAAGCTGATAAAAATAGCACAGATAAGTTTTGTAAGTGTACGAAGATGGTTTCATTACTTTCGTTAGTATATAGTATATTAATGACCTGGTGTGTTTTACTTATGGTTATAAATGGACACATTCCTCTGGGATTAGAATTATCATCGTTAGGTCCCTTCATAAACTGGCAATTGTTAGGTTTTTTTATATTAAATTTTGTAATAACAGCTTTAGAATTATATAGATATGAGAAAAAGGATGTAGCAATTCATTGGGGATGGTTTATTTCAATTGCAGCGATGTATATAACTGTTTTATATGGTGATATGTTGCACAGAATGAATTCTGTTCAAGGGGTCATTGAAAGTCTTGCAATAAGAACTCTGGTAGTATTAGCTGCTGTAGGGATGTCTTTAGTAGCAGCAGAAATAATAAAAGCGAAAGTAAATATCAATTTTGTGGAGAACAGAAAATGACACATGAAGATTTTAATAAAATAGAGCATGGATTTGTAGGTCATCTGGCAGAGCCGGATGGCGGAAGTGATAAAGCGGTTATTGTTATTATGGGTGGTGAACAGAGTTTGCTGCCAGGTATTATGTTTGCGGAACGATTTGCAGATTATGGAATCATTGGTCTTGCAGTTTCGCTTTTCGGTGCTGAGGGATTACCAGATAGTCCTAATTGTTGTCCGCTTGATATGTTTATTCCGGCAATGGAATATTTGCGGAAAGAAAAACATATTGAACATATTAGCGTTTATGGACAATCTATGGGGGCTATCTTTGCAGCCCTTACTGCCCAGTATATTGGTGGAATTGATAATCTGATTATGGTTTCGCCTACACATGTTCCATTTGAGGGAACTTCTGGTGATAAAAGAACAATGACAGGTCATAGTGTGGTTACATGGCATGGAGAGGATGTTCCCTTTGTTAAAGCCGATTTTTCAGCTACAAAACCTTCAAAGTATCAGAAACATCCTGCTGTTTCCTATAAGGTAATGGGGATGTGGACGGCATATTATAATGCATATCAGGATAAGGAAGCAGAGAAAGCGGCATGGCTTCAGCTAGAAAAGACCAATGCAAGAATTTTACTGATAGCAGGGGCTAAAGATGAAGCTTGGCCGGCAGAATATTCTGTAAAAGTATTAGAGCAGTATTTAAAGGTTAAGAATTATCAAAAGGATGTTAAGGCAATTATTTATCCTTGCGGTAGTCATCTGAACGGTCTAATGCCAAATCGCAAAAGGGAGAAGAAACTGTATCGGATGATTCCATTAATAGGCTTTATGTATAAATCCTTCGGAAAACATCGTAAAGAGAATATGAAATATTTTGAACAGTCTGAAAAAGAAATTATTGAATGGATTAAAGCCTAAATGCTAACTGTGTGAAGAATGAAAAGTAATGTGAAAATTCCGGTTTGTCAAAGCAATAATCCTAATTTGATGAGGTAATACGAATGTGTAAATATATGATTAAAGAAATGGAAAGCGAAGAAGAAATTAATGGTAAAGGCTATGTGCATTATAAATCATGGCATGAAACCTATGCCAATTTAGTTGATGAAGCGTATATGAAAAAACTTACCCTTGAAAAATGTACAGAACTGGCACATCAGTGGCGTGATAATATAATGATTGCCAAAGATGGTGATAAAGTCATTGGTTTCGTTGGCTATGGTGCATATCGAGGTGATTCACTTCCTGAACATGGAGAGGTATTTGCGCTTTATGTTCTTAAGGAGTATCAGGGTAAAAAGGTTGGATATGATTTGATGAATGCTGCATTTCATAAACTTTCCGTTTATAAAAAGATTGCTGTCTGGGTACTGAAAGGCAATGATAGAGCAATTCGCTTCTATGAGCAATATGGTTTTCGATTTGATGGAGAGCATGCGGAAATATCTCTTGGTACTCCGAATACTGAACTGCGGATGATTTATGAACGCGGATAAGGAAATATATTTTGGATTATCGAGAGTTTGATTTTTATATTCAGAATCAATGAATGAAAAGGCAAGGAGAGATTGTTATATGGTACAACCACAAAATATTTCAAGAGAAGAATTTCCAAAAAGTCCATCCTATTCGGAAGGAATGATTACATTGAATATAGCCCCTGATAACAATGAAATGCAGCATATTCGTGATATTAAGTATATTACCCGTCCGGAAGCAGAACTTACGATTCAGCTTATTTTGCCGGATGGAAATGAGAAAAAGCCGTTGATTGTATATGTTCCGGGTTCTGCATTTCACTGGCAGAATATGGCGGGAAATATTCCAAGATTAAGTTTGCTGGCAAACAGAGGATTTGCAATTGCAGCAGTACAGTATCGTGCTTCGGATGTGGCGGCATTTCCAGCACAGATGTTAGATGTAAAGGCAGCAGTGCGTTATATGAAAGCCAATGCCGACACTTATCATATTGATGTAGAAAATGTATGGCTTATGGGAGATTCCTCCGGTGGTCATACAGTTCTTATGGCAGGACTTACAGCAGGAATGAAAGAATTTGAGGAAGAGATTTATAGCGAGTTTTCATCAAGGGTAAGAGGAATCATTGATATGTATGGTCCTGTTGACATTACCCGTATGAACGAAGAACTTTCCTCGCAGAATCATATAGAGCCGGATAGCCCGGAGGGGTTTCTTATCGGTAGAAAAAATGTATTAGAAAATCCAGAGCTTGCGAGACCAACAATTGTAACAAATTACATTACCAAAGACAGGGAAATTCCACCAATCCTTATTTTTCATGGAACCAATGATGAACTTGTGCCGTTTGGTCAGAGCTGTATCTTATATGATAAGCTGAAGGAATGTGATAAGACGGCATGCTTTTATGCGCTTGAGGGTTTACATCATGGGGGACGGGAGTTCTGGTCAGAGCGTATGTTGGAAATAATAGAGGATTTTATTAAGACGGGAAAGCTTTAAATATAAAGCGAAGGCTTTTAGACGGAAACAAGAAAAGATGTTGTGAAAGGAATGGAACAAATGCGAATTTTATGTATTGGTGATAGTAACACATGGGGATATAATCCCTTAAATGGACTTCGTTTTGAAAAAAGATGGACAAAGGTGCTGGCTGAGTTGATGCCGGAAAATGAAATTATAGAAGAAGGATTAAATGGAAGAACACTTTTATCTGTTGACCCGGAAATAAAAGAACGTTGTGGAATCACCGGACTTAAAATGCTCTTAATGTCCCATAAGCCAATCGACTGTGTGGTAGTAATGTTAGGCACAAACGAGTTAAAGAAGTTCTTTCCGGCAAATGCGGAATATATTGCAGAAGGGGTAAGAGAATTTATAAAAACAATTCTTGAGCCAACGCTTTGGGAGAGATTTTATATACCAAAATTATTAATCGTTTCTCCTGTTTTAATCGGAAAAGAATTTATAAAAAATGAAGATGCATTTGGAGATTTTGATGAAAACAGTGTAATACAGTCAAAACGTATGGCAGAGGCTATTTCGGCTGTATGCAGTGAATTTTATGTAGATTTTATGAATGCGGCTGATTATGCCAAGGCTTCATTGGTGGATAATGTACATATGGATGAGGAAAATCATGAGAAATTTGCAGAAGCCATGAATGCAAAGCTTAGGGAAATACTGTAACAAAAAGAGATAAAATTACCCCGGCGTTTTGCCGGGGCATATAAATTAGCAACCGAAGTTAAATAAATTGCAAAGAGTATTAAATAACTCGGAACAGCTATTGATAATAAAACACATAGTTTCTTCCTCCTTATTTTTTTTGTGTGTCTTAGCTAAGTACAATAGAATTGTAATAAAATTGTAACAATTATGCAATAGGAGGATATTGGAAAGGGTGTATTATTTGGACTAACAGATTTTGCATACTGGCTCTATGTGACGGATTTAGGCGTTGACAGAGATTACGAGGGGCAGGGAATTGGAAGACAACAATTGAAGTTGGTGGTATGTGAAAGATGAATGACAGCAGAAGCATGGATAAAGAAATAAAACTTACATACAAAAAACTGGAGAAAAGTGACATCCCAGAACTTACTCCCATTATGAAGGCAGCTTTTTATCAATCCGGTCTATGCTTCTAAGGGGATTGGAACTATGGTATGGACGGATATTGAGAAGGAATATAATGAGGCTGAAATCTGGACGTTGGAAACACCGGATTACTCTAAGCGCAACCATCATTTTTATGAAAAGTGTGGTTTCAAGAAGTTTAAGGAGCATTCCTTTGAAGACGGCAGCAAGTCCGTTGTTTTTATCAAGCATATAAAGCAGTAGGGACTAGAAACAGGAAAGTATCTGGAGGAATAAGATGGCACAGCAAAATATATATGATAATGAAATATTTTTTGAGGGATATAAAAAAATTAGAGATAATGAAGTAAACGCAAACAATTTGTTTGAAATACCGGCATTGTTTTCTATGATGCCGGAGTTAAAGGGAAAACGGGTGCTGGATTTAGGATGTGGTTTTGGAGAACATTGCAAACGGTTTGTAGACTACGGAGCAGAAAAAGTTGTAGGAATTGATATATCGGAAAAGATGTTGGAAGTGGCGAGGAATGAGAATACCGATCCCAAAATAACGTATATTAATATGCCTATAGAGGAAATTGCGCAATTAAACGAAGGGTTTGATGTCGTAGTAAGCTCATTGGCATTTCATTATGTTGAAGATTTTGCAGGTGTAATAAGAAACGTATATGATATGCTTGCTGCGGATGGGATATTTATATTTTCACAAGAAAATCCATTATGCACTTGTCATTCAGGAAAAAATAGATGGACGAGAGACGAAAATGGAAATAAGTTGTATTTAAACATTGCAGATTACGGAGTTGAAGGAGAAAGAGAATCAGTATGGTTTGTTGATAATGTTAAAAAATATCATAGAACCTTTTCTACTATCATAAATACATTGATTGAGGCAGGATTTTCTGTAGAAAAAATGATTGAGCCATTACCAACGGAGGAACTGCTTGAGAAGTATCCGGATTATAAGGATTTATTTCACAAACCAGATTTTTTATTGATAAAAGTAAGGAAATAATATTTTAAATATGAAATCTAATGCAGATTATTTAGATAAATAATCATTCATTTGTGATATAAGTTTGAATTTGTTAGTTAAAGCATACAATATCCGCATTACTTTATTATCAGTTTTGGGCATAGTAAAAGGATATTTTATTATTGCACCCAATTTCTATCTGATTTTTTGCGATATGAAGGGTTTAGATGCCGTATTGGGCGTTACATTCTAATATTTTAATTCAACGCCCAGAAAATGAAAATTTTTTGGGTGTTGATAGAGAAAAAAAGCCATGGATGCCCAAAAAGGGAATATAAAATGTATTTAGTGAATGGTTTTTGGGCGTGGAATGGAGAAAACGCATTTATACCGCCATAAATACAGTTTTCCGGTTCCACATTCAAATCCCCAAATTAACAAGGAGAAGAATGGCAACAGGTATTATGATTTTAGGCTCCTCAGGGGCAAGAAAAACAACACTTGGTAAACTGGTGGCTGACGAATTAGGCTTCACCTTTGTAGATATTGATGATTATATATGGAGAAAAGATACAGAAATCCCTTTTTGTGCGATATGTACGAGGATCATCAAAGATTTTTAAAAGATATAGCAGGATATGATGATGGAGTTGGGAGTGCTACATTGCAACAGCATGAAATATGGCTACAGTCCCTTTCCTGTAAAATAATACGATTAGATGGTGCGGATGCGTTGGAAGAAAATGCAAAATGTATTATTGATGTATATAGAAACAGATAAATGACAGGATATAATCCAAATAATAATTTTCTAGTAAAAACAAGGAGACAACAATGAATATTACTTATAGAATACCGAAAAAAGAAGAAGCAGAGGCATTTTGGGAATTAATGAATGCCCTTGATTATGAGACAAAATATATGTTATTTGAGCCGGGGGAGCGGGTGAAAAATTTAGACCGTATGGAAGCCATTGTGGAGAGTGCAATTGCAGGGAAGGATTTTCTTTACATAGCAGATGTGGATGGAGAATTTGTTGGCTATTTATCTGCACAGCGAGAAAACTTAAAAAGAGTGGCGCATAGTGCCTATATCGTTGCTGGCATCCGAAAAGATTTCCAAAATCAGGGAATCGGAACGAAGCTATTTGAGAAATTGGATACGTGGGCAAAAGAACAGGAGGTAAAGCGTCTGGAATTAACAGTAATCTGTGAAAATACCAGAGCGAAGCATCTTTATGAAAAAATGGGATTTGAAATCGAAGGAACAAAGAAAAAATCTGTTTTAGTAGATGGCACATATTTAGACGAATATTATATGGCAAAAATCTTCAATTAAAATTCCAAAAAGCAAGGGGGATTTTGTGAAAGGCAGCTGCGTTTTCACAGGATAATACACTTAAATTGAGGAGACAGAAAAAGTTATGAATATTAATTTTAGAAGCATTACAGAAGAAAATTTTAGTGCAATTATTAACATGAAGCGCCCGGAAAAGGAAGGATTTGTTGCATCGAATGCGGTATCCTTAGCCCAGGCGTGGCTTTATCGGGAGGCAAATGATGTTTATCCCTTTGCAATTTATCATAAGGACGAGCCGGTTGGATTTATGATGCTGGATGAAGATTTAGAAGAACGCAGCCTTGTAATCTGGAGAATTATGTTTCCGGAAGAGCATACAAACAAAGGCTATGGAACAGAGGCACTTCGAAAAATAATAGAGCTTGCAAAGGAATCTGGAAAATATGATTTCCTTATCATGGATTATGTGCAGGGCAATGATGCCGCAAAGCACGTTTATGAGAAGCTTGGTTTTGTGCCAACTGGGGAAATCAGTAATGGCAATGAAGTTGTAATGAAGATGGAATTTTAAAAATACATATATGGGAGAAAACAACATGGATTTTGAAACATTAAAACAGATTACAAACGAGGCAGAACAGGTAAACAAAACCTATGAGATTTTTAACGAGGATGCAAGACTCAGCCGCTCGAAGGGCGCACAGGTTGAGTTTTTAACAACTGTCCGTTATATCGAAAAATATTTAAAACCGGGTAACAAAGTGTTGGATATTGGTGCAGGGGCAGGTGTATACAGTCTTTATTTTGCACAAAAAGGCTACGAGGTGTGCGCTGTGGAACTGGCAGATAACAATATAGCGGCATTTCGAAAAAAGCTTACACCGGAATTAAACATTGATTTACGTCAGGGAAATGCACTGGATTTATCAGAGTATGCGGATGAAAGCTTTGATGTAGTATTACTTCTGGGACCGTTATACCATTTACATAGTGAAGCAGACCGCCAGCAGGCAATTGCAAATGCAAAACGTGTCTGCAAAAAAGATGGTGTGATATTTATGGCATTTGTTAATAATGATGCAGTTGTTATGACTGAGGTTTGCTATGACAAAGACTGGCTGAGAGGGGATACTTACGACCATGCTACTTTTAAAGTAGAAGATTTTCCTTTTGTATTTCTAACTGTCGAGCAGTGCAGAGCATGTGTGGCAGACAGCGGACTAAAGACATTGCATGAAGTTGCATCTGACGGATTGAGTGAATTATTAGAGGAAAAAATCGAAGAATTTAGCGAGGAAGCTTATGCCCAATATTTGAAATATCATTTCTATAGCTGTGAAAAGACGGAAATGTTAGGGCACAGTAACCATTTATTATTTGTGGGGCAGAAGTAGAAGGGGATTCATGTATTTAATTTCAATTTATTTTGATGAAAAAACAAATCAGAAAATCAGACAATATATCAGACAGATCGCAGAAAAAAGTGGAAATAAATATATGTTGGATGGAAATGTGCCGCCACATATTACAATCTCTTCTTTTGAAACAAGACAGGAAAAAGAAGCAATTCATTGTTTGGAAAAGTATGCAGAAAAACTAAGTCAGGGAACCTTACAGTGGGCATCTGTTGGAGTTTTTTTGCCCTATGTGATTTATCTTTCCCCGGTGCTGAATGAATATTTGCACACCATGTCTGTAGAAATTTATAACAGTATTTCAGAGATAGAAGACATAGCTATTAGCCCTTATTATCGTCCATTCCAGTGGCAGCCTCACACCACCATTGGAAAGAAATTGTCAAAGGAAGAGATGCTTACAGCATTTCATATATTGCAGAATCAGTTTGGATATTTTGAGGGAACAGTAACAAAAATAGGGCTTGCAAAAACAAATCCATATGAAGACTTGGTAACTTATGATATGAAAATGAGGTAGGAAAAGCCTGACACGATTTTTTGGTCAAGCGGATAACTTAGAAATTCAGTGTGAAAAGAGGAAACTTAAAAAAAGGACTGGAATATTGTAGAAAAGCAAAAACTGCCGCTTCCGAGAAATAGTGTATGTTTATTTGACCGTTTTGGAGAAAAGAAATTTGTGTATGCTAAGGAATTATGTAAAAATTACCCCGGCGTTTAGCCGGGGCATATAAATTAGCAACCGAAGTTAAATAAATTGCAAAGAGTATTAAATAACTCGGAACAGCTATTGATAATAAAACACATAGTTTCTTCCTCCTTATTTTTTTGTGTGTCTTAGCTAAGTACAATAGAATTGTAATAAATTTGTAACAATTATGCAATAGGAGGATATTGGAAGAAGCAAGGTGCTGTTAACTATACGAACTTCGTTTCGAGGTAAAAAATAAAGCAATGCATGAAGCAAACAGCATGAGGGCAATCACGGCTACCCCACAGGCAGGTGAAATATCAGTTGCCTGAAAGACCACGAAGCGGGCTTTAAAGGAAAATATTTTCTGAGCAAAAAATGAACAGATATTTTTTACGTCATACTTACCAAGAACAGGTATTAATAATGTATACAATAAAAGGAATATAGTGACAGGAAGCATATTTTTTAATATAAAAGCAGCAGTATAGCTGATGATAATATAAAATCCTAACAATGCAATCGTAAATAGTATTTGTATCAAAAGATGATTCTCATAAGATAAATCAGGAATCATATATTTTTCAATAGGTACTGTTTTTCTGACCTGCCATTTAAGAATAGGAGAAGCACAATAAGCGATTACTCCGAGCAGAAAAAGGCTGCCAAACAGAACAATAAAAATAGACAAAAGTTTTCCGGTTAATAGCTCACTTTGTTTGTATTGGGAAGAGAAAAACTTGTGTGTATGAAATTTATAATCGTAGGTAGCAACATAAGCGGCATAAATACCGAAGATTAAAGTACCAAAAACAAATATAAAATATTCCAGACTGTTTGAAATAATAGAATTTGCATCTAAATTTTGTATACTGATTGCAAGATTCACAAAATCTTCCTTTAGTGGATTGCTGGTGATACTGGTGTTTCTTTCAGTAACAACATAATTTGTCTCTTTTAAGGATTCAATAATGTCTAGTCCGTTTTCTATGTACATTTGTTCTGTTTGTAAATATAAATGATAGTTACTGATTACACTGTTGTATAATCCATATAAGTGAAGAAGAACAATACCCACAATTGCTATAAGAAGAATCATTAATCGTTTTGATTTTAGCTGATAAAAAAGTTCTTTTTGCATTACGTTAACAGAGTTTTTCATAAAGTTCATATAACGGTTGTCCCCCTTTTTCAATTTTGCGTATGCTTTTCTTGTTTATGACAACAATTTCGTCTAAAATTTTTTCATAAAATTCTAAATAATGTCCTGTGACAAGAATAAGGCAATTTTTTTTGTGGTTATTAAGCTGAGTGGTAAGCCATTTTAAAGAATCAATATCCAGTCCGTTTGCAATTTCGTCAAGAATAAGATATTGCGGTTTTTTTAATAATGCAGCGATAATCAGAAGTTTTTTTCTTTCACCGAGAGAATAGGTGGCAACCTTTTTGGATAAAAGAAAAGGGGATAATCCACCGAAGCTGTCAATTTTTTCTTTATCATAAAAATTGCTGCCTGCAAATAAGCGGATATTGTCATAACCATTGAGATTTTCATATAGTGGAATATCATCATAGATTGCAAAAATATTTTTTGATGAATTTGGTAAATAGGTAATTTTTCCATGATATTGTTCAAGGTTTAGAAGACATTTGATAAACGTTGTTTTGCCGGAACCGTTTTTCCCTAAAATGAAGTAGATATTGCCATTTTCCAGTGATAAATCGACATTTTGGAAAATAATTTTTTTATGATATGTTTTAGTAAGGTTATCAATTTGAATCATAATCTGTTCTCCTTAGATTGTGCCATCGCCTTTAAACTTAAATTAATATGCTGCGCTGTCGGTTACTGCCAGGTACTTAATGTTCCACTGCTATTTCCTTTGAGGAAATCGGTGAAATCCTGTTCATATACTGTGACATCTCCCCAAGGTGTCACAACACCTGCACCAATGGTTTTGGTAGCGCGGTATGTTACAGAAGAAGTGGAAGAAGCATGTTTGGATATTCCTGTGGCTCTTGCAATATTTGGGAAAATGTATCCGGCTTCCTGCCAACCAGTACTACTGGTTACTTTTCCGCCAGAGACTGTCCACTGGATATTGTCTCTACTCCACATTAATGCACTTCCACGGTAGAAAGAACCTCTCCAGCTGGTAGTAGTCGCATTTGTAGAGTATGTAGCCCCGCTTGTGGAAATTGCAGCCGGATTTGAAAATGCTTTGACTTCTGATACACTTTCAACACTTACAGATTCATAAGAATCAATAACCGCCTGTTGCTCTGCAGTTAACTGTGGTGTGGCTGCTGCCGCATGCACCTGTGTTACGCCACCAAAAGATACAACTAACATCAATGCCATAGCTAAAAAACGTTTCTTCATAAAAACCTCTCTTTCTAAAGTAAAGGCGATGGCAGTTTATGAAGCCGAATAAAACTTAGCTTCCGGTTGTACATGTACATGAAAAAAGAGTACATGCTGTAATACAGGTACAGAGTAACAGAATAAAGTAAAAAAAAATGTAGATTTTAGGAGTTAATAGTAAAGGGAAATTAGAATGTATTTAAATTCAAATTATTTGGATAAAAAACAATGTAGAAATGAGGTAATTATGAAAAATTTAAATGTAGCATTATTACAGATTGCATCAACAGGAACATTAGAAGGAAATTTGAAAAAAGGAATTGAATATTGCAGAAAAGCGAAAAATATGGGCGCAGATATTGCACTTTTCCCGGAAATGTGGAGTACCGGTTATTGTATTGCTGAAAATATTGAGGAATTGAAAAAGAGTGCAATATCAGCAGATAGTGAATTTGTAAATGCCTTTGGAACAATTGCAAAAGAGTTGAATATGGCAGTTGGTATTACTTTTTTGGAGGCGCACGAGCCGCTGCCAAGAAATACGATGTGTTTGTTTGACCGATTTGGAGAAAAGGCGTTTGTTTATGCAAAAGTACATACCTGCGATTTTGGGGATGAACAGCGATTGAGTGCAGGAGAAGATTTCTATGTTGCAAACTTAAATACTGAGCAGGGAAGTGTAAAGGTCGGTGCAATGATTTGCTATGACAGAGAATTCCCGGAGAGCGCAAGAATTTTGATGTTAAAAGGTGCAGAAATTATTTTAGTACCAAATGCGTGTCCAATGGAAATCAATCGTTTGTCCCAGCTTCGAGCGAGAGCTTATGAAAATATGGTGGGAATTGCAACTGTAAATTATCCAAAGGAACAGCCAGACTGTAATGGGCATTCCTCCGCATTCGATGGTATTGCCTACAGACCAGAGGATTTCGGTTCAAGAGATACATTAATTATCGAAGCAGGCGAGGAAGAAGGAATTTATATGGCAAGCTTCCCGTTAAATGAAATCAGGGAATACCGCAGCCGTGAGGTGCATGGAAATGCATATCGCCGTCCGAAAAAATACCAGCTTCTTGTTTCGGAGAAAAAAGAAGCACCGTTTATCAGAGAAGATTTTAAAGAATAGGAGGATCATATGTTTGTAAAGGTAACAACAGAAAATATTATAGAAGCTGCTAAAATTCATTCAGAATCTTGGAAAGAATCGCATAAGGGTTTTTGTAGCAAAGAGTTTGTAGAAAAGCGGGATGGATTTTCAGTTGATATTACAAAGAAGAAATTAGAACGACCAGTCACACATTCACCAGAAACAAGTGGTATAATGGACAGGTTGTATGAAGAGTGGTGGGAAAAAGCTTGCGCATGGGGGGTTGTAGTTGATGGTGAACTGATTGCAGCAATCCAGACAGCGTCGGAAGAATGGTCAAACCGGTTGCGTGTAGTTGATATCTGGATTTCGCCCGAATATCAGAAGCTGGGACTTGGTCATGCGCTGATGGAGGTTGCAAAAGAGCAGGCTTTTTTAGAAAGAAGACGGGCAATTATATTAGAAACACAATCCTGCAATGTGAATGCCATTGATTTTTATTTACATGAAGGATTTACTTTGATAGGATTGGATAAATGCTGTTATTCGAACAATGATTTGGAACGAAAAGAAGTGCGCTTAGAGTTAGGATATTTCCCCAAAAAAAAAACACCCGAAACGTGAACAGGTGGAAATTCGAAAAGAAACACAGAATGATTATCATGCAGTAGAACGCATGGCACAGGAAGCATTTATGGCAATAGAACTGATTCCAGAGAAAATGAAAGAGATTCGTGGAAAATTTTATGAGGCAGAAGTTTTCGAACAGTCGGATGATGGTTTGGCAGAGGAATATAACCAGAAATTTAAGCCAATGAAAAAGCTGTATTTTCCAAGCCAGTGGTAGAAAAGTGCTGGGGAGAAAAAGCAAAACCTTTTACATCGGTTTTGCTTTTTTGTGACCAGCCTTTGCCTTGCCCTGAATTTCAGGTACAGGAGGGGCATCATTTTTGGGAATATGTGTTTTATGGTTACTTTCCGTACCGTGCGGTTCTTTCGGGTCAGGGCGTCTCATACCTGCTTTTGCCATAAGTGAAATACCTCCGTTTTGTAGGATATATTTTAGTATTTCAAAAAAAACAATTTTTATACGAAAGGAGATTGAAAAGTTATTTGCGGTTGCGAGAGAAAGAGGATTTGAACAGATAGAGCTTGAGGTAGTGGCAGATAATGAAAATGCCATTCATTTATATAAAAGTATGGGGTTTGAAAACTATGGAACATTTCCGAATAATATGAAATACAAAGATGGTACATATGCGGATGCTTATTGGATGATGAAAAATTTATAAAGGATTATAATCATATGAACACAGAAAAAAGAGATACAAAAATCGGACTAGTATAACATAAAATAAATAACTGACACAAATACTGGTTTGGTGTATAATGG
>X314_Red_Deer__coassemble_100_pt1 | contig 16950 bp, 20 predicted proteins | sample X314_Red_Deer__metabat2_high_PE_002 | metagenome-assembled genome bin X314_Red_Deer
AAGGATAAGTGCATAACCATCTATTTCTATTGGCTATACACTTATTATACGAGGATTTTGATTTTGTCATTCAAGCTGTGCTTTAATTTTTATGCTGCAACCAGTTCATTTATTTTTTTGTAATACGAATACAGTCTTCTGTCTCTTGGATTTTCCAATATAACAACCGCCTGTGGCAAGATGGATTTTCTATTTCCGCGTACAATTTCATCAATCGGAACCTCAAGCCACTGGCTTAATGCATACAGCTTGTCAATCGTTGGCATATTAATACCACCACACCAATTGTATACACTTTGCACACTTGTGAGATTTAAATATTCTTTTACGTCTTTCGGCGTAATTGTCGGGAATGCATATTTTGATTTTTCCATAGCTTATCCTATTCCACCCTTCTGTTATATAAACATAAGTACACAACTAATAAACCAAATCGATTGTTTATCTTTATTATACGAGAGTTTTTTTCTTAAATCCAATATAAAACCTTAAATTAGTGTTTTTATCATTTGATATTAGTCAATGCACGTCCGCAAATTATCAATTCTTCTTTAACATTTTTCGGAAAAATACCGCCTTTTGTTCCGAACAATGCATGGTATTATTCGGAACAATGCAGTATCATCAGCTAATCATACTTGCACTCTTAATTAACAGTTTCCTAAACACTTCATTCAAAGGTTCCCAATTGGCCTCTCGATCATCCTTCTTTTCCTTTGCAATCGTCTCAATTCTACACAATTCTGTTTCGATAAATCCAATAATTTCAGGCACTTGCGGGAGTAAATCCTTCTCTCCGCTTCTAGCTTTTATCTCCAGCATTCTCTCTACGGCTTCCTTTAATCCTTCAGGTAACTGCAGTTCCTTAAGTTCATCAAAAAGCACCGGCGGAATACTTTTGTTTGCCTCTATGTATCTGCATGCCAGAATCGGTCGTAGCGCATACACATACTTTTTGTATTTAACATTTTCGCCCTTCAAAAAGCCTTCATAGGTACTCTTTGCCGTACCGTAGTAATGATACATTGCAACCTTTTCAGAGAAATAATTGAGCCCCACTTCACAGATTTCCTGCCACTCCGGCGTAGTCCAATACACCACCGGTGATTTACACCATTCAAAGAGAGTAGCATTGCCCTTGTGAAAGTGACAAAGTGCCTTTTTCAAATCCCAGCCATTGATATCCAGCACCTCATCCAACTGCCACTCAATTACATCTCTAACCTCATCCAGACGCAGATAATCCTTCTGGTTTCTGACATAGATGAATCTCACATCATAATCACTATCCGGAGAAGCCACACCCCATGCACGGCTTCCTGATTCTACAGCATATAGTACCTTCACATTTTCCCGCCGCTCAATCTCTCTCAGTTTTTCCTGAATTACTTCCTCAATAGTTCTCACTAAAAGTCTCCTTCTATCGTTCTTCTGTTGACATACTCTACAAACGCCCCTACCTTCTCCATATCCGGATTATCCGGCAATGTAGACCTTAGTGTTGCTTGTTCTAAACGCTTTTCATATTCTGCAAGAACATCATAAAACTCCTTGGAAAAAGTATGCTCATCCAGCATAAAATCCCCTCTTCGGATAGCTAGAAGCAAGTCCAAATCATCCGTTCTATGAGTACGAATTTCCTTCTTCTCCAAAATATCAATAGCCATCATAAAAAGGCGAATCAGGTGCATTGCATGCTTGTTCAAATGATTGTCATCCTTCTTATGATTCCGCTTGCCAATCTTATCATAATCTCTCACTACATTATTCATGCATCCAAGAAGCCCCTCGTAATCCCTAAGTGGCAGATGCTTATAATTGGCATCAATAAAAATCTCCTTTTCCATCTCCGGATTCTCTGCATCATCTATGTAGATTCGCATGGTGCCACGTTTAAAAACCTCTGACCTTCTCTGAAAATCCTCCATAGCGTTGCGCACAGAATTCAAAATATGTATCTCCCGTTCTTGCTGAGGCATGGAATCTCTGGCAATTGCATTCTGCAACCTTCTAAGTTGAGCACTTGCATATCCGCCGAAAGATTTGGCTGCACGCTTTGATAAAAACATCTCCCGATTATCAAGAAGTTGCTGGCCCAGTTCCGTCTTAATCAAATACTGATTCTCATCCAATCCCAAAAGCTCAATAGTATTTGGATTACACTCTAACAACAGTCTGACAATTTTATTAAAACCATAAAGAACCGTATCCGTATGCGCATCCTCGTATTGTTCAAAAGAAGTCATGCCAAGTAAATCAGAAGTACTCTGAAGTGTAATACCTCTAAAGTCAATATCGCTATTATCATTATTGGTTCCGTAAGCGTAACTACCTCCAAGTCCCATGAGAATAATTCTTTTTCCCAATCGCTCATGGTCACGCAAGAAATCATACTCCGGTTCCAACATTATTTTTTTAAAATCCATTTTACTCCCGGTACCCCCCTTACAAATAAATCTCCTTCAACAGTTCCACGCCCTTATCTCTATCAAAAGGCATTCCCATCTGCTGAAGTCTTACTTCGCTTTCATCTACTGCACTAATTTCATTGATATATCTATGTATGCTCTCTGTTACAAGTCCTTCTGACTCTACTTTTGTTCCGGCTGTAACAATCTGCAGCAAGCGAAACACATCATATTTGTGCTTCTTTAAATCCTTTTCATTTACATGCTCGCCGGCTCTTTTTCTGTCCAAAAGATTTATCCACGCGTACATCTTAAACGGAATCAAATGCTCTGCACCCAAAACTCCAATACCATCAACCACACTTATAACCGCCTTCTTTTATGTACTCCCAGAATATAGCTGCAAATTCCGGGAAGTTATCCTCCATAATCAAAATCATATCGATATCTTTTGTCGCCCGAAACGGCAGGTCTGCCTCTGTAAGCAAAATATCACAAGCCGTTCCGCCAATAATGGTGTAATAGTCCTTATAGTCTTTAAATTTTTCTCTAAAAGAATCTATTCCCAGTACCATTTATAATTCCTCCAATAGTTCTTCAATGCACATTTCTATTCTTTCGTCTTCGTTACCTTTGAAGGTACATGCAAGTGAAACAAGGTCAACACGTCCTTCTCTTGCAAAATAAGAAGGGTTGTACTTCCATAACTGTACATTCAAACAAGCGTCGAGGTCCTCATATCTTGCATCGACAATCTCCAACTGGTCAATAACTTCCTCTCCCTTGTAGATTGCACATTCCTCTATTCTGGGCGGATTCAATTCTGAAACCTGACTCAAAGCAGTTTCACCTGCACTAAGCGATTCAAATGTTGCTTCATATCGCATAATAGTAATCACTTTCTGAACAGGATTAATCAAATATGCCACTGCTTTCTCATAATACTCTTTACGAGGGTGATTCCTCTTAATAGAAATCTCTGTTCCAGACTTAACCTGCTGGATGAGTCCCATTTCTTCTAATTGCGCAGTTGCTCTTGTGATGGATGTCTTAGTAAGATTCAACTTCTTTGCTACCTCACTCTTTAACGCAGATTCCTCATCTCTCATGTATAAAAGTTCCAAAAACACCATCTGAGTTGCAGGCATCATCTTATCTGCTTTGATGAGCTGCTTCCGATACATATCCTGCAATACAACTCCCATAAATGGCAAAAATACATTTCCCGGCAAGTCTACAAATGGAACTCCGTTTTTCACCAAGGCATTTCTCATAGACACACTGTTTAGCGCCACCTCATATGCTATAGGACACTGCATAGCTTCTTCATATTTTTTTTGCTGCTTCTTCATTGCAGCAATCGTAAGCTCCGGTTCCTTAATGATATTTATAAGTGCAAAACTAACACCATAAAATTCGACAAGCTTGATATCACGCATCGTCATAAAAATCGGCAACGCCAACGTATTCTTGCATTCTGTAACTTTTACTTCACATCCAAAATATTGCTCTAATTGCTTCTTCATGCTATGCGTCTCCTTGTAACATATTTTTATGTATAATAACATATTTTATGTTACTTTGCAATATTTTCTGTTACTTCTTTATTTGAAGTTACTTCAAAGTCACTTCAAACAAACTTCAATTTACTTTGAAGTAATATTCATTATGCGCTTAAAGACTTTCTTTTAAACAAAATAGCATTCCGGCAGCAATCATCTTTACCCCCGAAATGCCATTCTATTTTCGACCATATCATGCCTCAATTCGCAAAACAATATTTACATCCGTTTTTCAAACTCCTTAAACTGCCTGGAAATGCCCTATTTTACAGGCATTTCCGGGATAATGTTATAATTCTCTTTTATGTATCAACTAGGCAAATTATAGCAAACCAACGCAAGTTGTGACTACCTGTCAGTAGTAGAAATAGTAGTAAAAGGGGAAAGCTTACTACTAAAGGTTTTTAATTCCTCTTTAACTACCACTATCAACTCACTCATTGCACTAAAAATCAATTTCATATTCAAAAAATCTTCTGCTTTCATTTTCTGCTTCACTTGTAACCGTTGCATTACCAGATATCTTCATGCCTTTTAAAGCCGCATCAATTTTTGCCGCGTCTCTTACCTTAATTCCAGATGAATTGTTAAATTCAATTGTCACTTTTTGATGTGTCATTGGAGAATCCGGATTCATTCGAAGTTCAATCAAATTTCTGATGCTTTCATCCTTTTGCAAATAATGGAGTTCTGGTCTAACCGGATTATGTCCTGTACAATCCATTTCTGCTGAAATTTCAATTGTGCTAACACTTTTAGATTGTGCATCATGTTCCATCTCAGCTGCGCAATTCCCTGTAGAAATTTTAGCATTACCTTTAGTTTTCATTTCTTTACTAGAAAAACTCGCCTTATGTTCTTTTAATGTAACTTTAAAGTGTTTGTGCTATTCTTTGCAATTCGTTAACACGCGCCACCTTTAAATAATTAAAATATTCATCCAAAGCAATATATCTGTCTCTATCATTAGGATCCACATAGTAAAGTTCACTTTCTGCATCCGGATAGAGTTTTAATCCAAACACATCTAATTTATCAATAAATACATTTACAACCTGAATCTCCTTAAAATCTGATAAATATCCAACTGAACCAACACAAACCTCACTTTCTGCTCTCTTTTTATCAATCGTAGTAACTCGTATCAGTTTTGTCATTGAAAAATCAGTACTTTCTAAATCTTCTTCAAAAATGGGACAAAGCAATTTTTTTTCCATTTGACGATTTTTTTCTTCTATATTATCTCTAATAGAACTTGCAGTATCTTTGACTGTAGCGCTAATGCCATCAGCTACTATCGACAAATCTTGCATATCAAATTCACCATCATTATTTTGATCAAATTTTTTCACAACAACCTTTGCTGTGTTGTTCAATAATCGAGAGGCAGATTTTCCAACCTCCTTGACAGTCTCACCTAATTTTCCCTTTTTCGTTTCATCTTTTGACATCTCTAAGACTTCTCCTTTTTATTTTATAGTTTAATTTACGTATTTCGCCAATTCTTATATTGTCCTGACGTCACTCTCTTATCTACCGGTTTCTCCGCATCCGCTGGTATTGCCCACTCTCACCCATGTTTAGAAGCACCTGCAATACGCCCTTCATTGCAAAAGACCTGTATTCGTCTGGTTGATATACCCCACATTTCCGCAGTTTTTTAATACTTCGATATCCTTCTATCATTCGTCACCTCTATATAATCAGAATCACATCTAAAGGTGTATCAACATTACTTTAATATTATATTTCCCTAAACGAATGATGTCAATTTTGCATACAATTAGAATACTTCCTTTGGCTCCTCATCTCTGCCCTGGTCGCTATGCTGATCTTCATGAGTACTGAATATACATCCGATGAACATTCAGCAGCTTGCTTTCTCTAACACAACTTTTCTCTGCATAACTCCACGCTTCCTCAATAGTAGCCCCACTCGAACACATGTTCTTTTTTCTGTTCACTATTATACTGAAGTCAGCTCCATAGTTCAAGAGTATTTGAGGTTACATTAGTGGGAAAATTAGTACCTATACTTTTTGCATTTAGACCATTTTGCCATACCTGTAATCTCCTCATGAATTCTTACATATTTTCATGTTAGCCAAGAACCCTTCTGCGTAATCTCGCTAACGTGCCCTCCACATCCGAACTACCTGTTCCAAATTGCAGATTCTCTTCTGTAAAAACTATTCTTGCAAAAATCTTCTGCAGTATCTCTATAATATCACTTTCCTTCGCCTCTGTCTGTATATCATAATGAGGATTCTGTACATATTTCTTAGAGATATGTTCCATTCTCCCTTTATACTACTTACCAATCCAATTCATCCATTGCGTCATCCACACCACTGGCATAATCCGGGTCTGAATTATATCTATCCCAATCATAATCATCATCATAGTAAACGTCCTCATAACCGGCATCATAAGAATCATATGAACTGCTGTTTTTGCTCGAACCTCTTGAAAAACCGGTATTACTTTTTGAGCTGGTTCCACTACTTGAACCTCTTTTAGAATTTGTCTTGGAATTACTTGTTGCAGTGGTACTGTTACTATTGTTTTTACTATTCTTATATACTTCATGGTAATCTGAATTTCCATATGTTCTATAGCTCAGATCATGTAGGTAACAATATCTGCTACCGTCTTCGCATCATTATCACAGCTGCTCATAGAACACTTGGGTTCGCCAGCCGAAATAATCATTCCTATTACAAGCATAATTCCCAAAGTCATTAACAAAGCTGCACCTGTACTTATTTCATTTGAGTTTTTTTTCATCCTTTTATCTCCTTCTCTTTTTGCAAAATTAAAAGGAACCAAGAATAAGGTCGTTTCCTTATCTTGGTTCCAGTATAAATTAGGTGCTGTCCAATAATACGGACTTATAACATATTTTTAGGGTTCGCATTCCTTTTTGTCCCCCAAGTATCTCGCCCATTCACGCATTTCATCCTGCTCTTCTTCACTGCCTTCATGAATAGTCGCTAGGGTAAGCAGAGAGCGAATAATCACCCACACTTTTTAATTCCATCCCTTCCAAACCTCAGGCATATATCCCAGCGTGGATTGCTTCCCATTCCTAACCACAGGAGTCCTAATTACCTGCGGATTTTCAAGAATTTTCTCCAACTTGTCTTCCTCAGCAATATACTTAATCAACGCCAATATATCCTTGTCCTTGCAATTCTGATTAATCATATTCTCGATACCGCCATTTGCCTGAGCTACAGATGTGAATTCCCCTTTGCTCATACCTTTTTCTTTCATATCGATGAACTGATACTTAATACCACGCTCTTTAAAAAAGCGTTCTGCTTTCTTCGTATCATTACACTTTTTTGTTCCAAATATCTGAATATTCATTTACTCTACCACCTATTTTTGCATTTGACTCTGGCTCCTTGTAGCATCACGTGACATAATTTTTCTAGTATACTTACACCCCTTAGTGCTGTAATTTGAACAACCAAAGAAATCTCCATATTTACCGGTCCGCATTATCAACCTACCTCCGCAATCAGGGCATGTGAACTGTTCACGCTTTAATTCTTCTCCATATTGCCTTTTCAGTTCCATTGCAAACTCTGATTCTTTTCCATTTACCGTCACAATGTAAGCTTTCTTTTTAGCCCTTGTAAGTGATACATAATATAGCCTGCGTTCCTCTGCATACGGAAACTGTTCACAATTATCAAGTAAGAGATTCAATATTGGCGAATCCTGAATCTTACTCGGGAAACCCATTCGTGATTTTTTGTTATTGATAATAAAAATATAATCCGCTTGCAAGCCTTTCGATTTATGTGCTGTAACAAATGACATTTTTAAATCAGGCCTTTTCCGATATACAATCTCTTTAGTATTCTCAGCATTATTATACCGACAGTCCAGCATTCCGCTATCACTAAGAAGTTTTTCATCAAAGGAATATCTTCCTATAAAAAACACACTGCTTCCCTTTGGTAAATCATTCAGTTTTTCTACCATAAACGCAATAGCATATCTTTCATTGTAACCACTGATTTCTCCAAGAGGAAAACCTACATCATCTCTTTTACCTCTGATTAACTTTTTGATTTGAGCAGGATTACTCATAACGAATCCGCTGGATATCTGAATCAGTGTTTGGGAAAAACGATACGTAGTTTCAATTTTACTTATCTCAGTTGCTCCCCAATATTTTTCGAAATTTAAAATATATCCAATATCACTGCCGGCAAAACGATATATGCTTTGCCAGTCATCACCAACGCAAAACAAGTCGAAATCTCTTGATTGTCTCAGGCTATTCAACAGACCAAATCGTACTTTAGATATATCTTGATATTCATCAACTATTACATACTTATATGGACTATTGAACTTCCCCTGTTGCACATACTGCGCAGACAGATTAATCATATCATTGAAGTCAATTTCTCCATGTTCTTTCAGATAAGTGCAGTAAGCATTAAAAATCGGCTCCAATAGTGATAAGATCAAATTATTCGATTGATGATGAACTCCCATTACATTCCTACATCTCACGGTTGCTATATCATAACCGTTACTCTTTATTAAATTAATCATTGTTTCAAAAAGTTCAACCATACCATCAAGAACCGACTCTCCCTCTAAAGAAATCTGTTCCCATAACTCCGTAGTTGTTTTAGGTTTCATCTCAACAGATGCATCTTTTAGTTTTTTCTCCAAAGCATCAAGCAATATTCCATCAAATTTTTCATAAGCAAAACACTCTATCAGTATTGTATGATTATCACTGTGAAGTTGACGTTTCCATTTCATTGATGCCTGATATTCTTCTGTTGCAGACATCCCATTTCTCCCTTTAAAATATGACGGAACTTTTCCCTCCCGATCGATTCCAAAATACTCGATGTAAATGTTATAATCCGGTAAATAAAAGTCCGGACAATACTGACTATATTCACTGGTACGTGTATCCAGCTCATAGGGATGCTCATAAATATAGCGAATTCCGTTTTGCGTCAAGAAATTGGCAATATCCATTTCACCATAGCTTTTTACAGTTTCATTATTGATTGTGGTAGGTGGATTCATTGACAGATAATCTCTATACTCACCTTCTGTTTTAAATTCAAATTCCGACTTAGCCACCACTCGATTAAATAACAAATAGGCACTCAGCAAACTCAAATATCCAGCAGATTGCATTTGATTTTGAAGCTTCGCCTTTATAAAGCTCTTTAATTTCAGTTGCGTAATTTTCGGTTTTACACCATCTACCTTAGAAATGATATTCAATCCAAGCTTGTGAAAAGTAGAAGCATCAATATCCACGCCTGTCTCTAAACGAATCCTTTGACACATTTCCGTAGCAGAAGCGTTTGTAAACGAAAGAACCAAAATTTCTTCCGGTCGAAATTTTTCACTTTTTAGAAGATACTTTATTTTTCCAACAACCGTTGTTGTTTTTCCTGTTCCTGCTCCGGCAATCACTAAGTGATTATGTGCTTCCTTTACAATACATGTCATCTGCTGTCGGTCAAGTTTTCTTCCTTCAACATTACCAACCAGCTCGTAAGCCCTACATATCCTGTTATTTGCTACATCATTATTGTGTTGCTGAATTCTTTGTGGCAAAAGTCGGGATACCTCTAATAACATGTCTTTTCTTTTCATTAAATTGTTATATTGCACTGCGCCTTTAAAACCACGGATATTCGGCACTGAAATTTCATCAAATAAAGTCTTGTGCTGACCACTCCAACTGCCCGCTTGTTGAGGTTCAATAAAACTCTGTTTATCATCAAACAAACTATTCATGTCAGCAATAGCAAAATCTATTTTCTTTATTAACGCATCGCATGCATCATTTTTTTTCTGTTTCTTTTGCCTATATCTGTTAATAAAAGATTGTATGTATCCCACCAATTACTCACCTCGCGCTTTCCATCCGCATATCATGTCGTAACTTTCCGCAATTTCTCTTTTTCCATCATTGCACTTCTTTGTTACAAATATCTGTATATTTAATGTCCTGCTCCTTGCTGCTAATCTTTCTCACCTTCATTAGCCTCTTCCATTTCAAGTCGCTCTTCACCAGCGCCATCCTCAAACCGTACTCGAAGTACTGCCTGAGGCCAATTGACAGAAACATATGCTCTTCTTTCCTTTGCCTGTGCTTCTTTATCAAATATCTCCAGAAGCTCCGACAAAATCTCCTTCGTCAGATATCCACCTCGCCAATGGAATAAAAGTACTTTCCCCTTCTTTACCGCCTGTTTTGTTCGGTTTCTTACCTCGTCCATGGTAGTCCAAGAGATTTTCTTCTCTTTATAATAGAAATGGTCGTTATCATTGCAAGCCGGTACCTTCCAAATGACCGGCTCATGATCTCTGAAAATCTGTTTATCCGATAAATTCACATAGTCATATCTCACCGTATCACCCTTTGAAAGCGTGTTGTCAAAGGTTACATCCAGATGGTAATACTGTCCGTCCATCCGAATCACATTCCAGGCATGTCTGTACTTAATGCCTTTATCCGGATTAGCTTCAGACAAAGCGATGATACACCAGATATTCAGTTCATCGCACAGAATTTTTACTGCTTTTGCCATTCCCTCACAAACAGCCACTCCATTTCCCAAGGCACCTATGATTTCATGGGAATACTCCTTCTTAAGCTTATCATACTTCACATTCTCCACAATAAAATCATGGATAAAAAGCTCTTTCCCCTTTTCATCCAAATTCGCCGCCTGACGAGCAAGCTTTTTTACCCTTGCCTCCATCGCCTGACGATGTTCCTTGATTTTATCCTTTGAAAAAAGATACTGCGGTATCATCTCCACTACTGTGGAATCCGCATAATATTTGTAGGAAAAAGTCACCGAATAAAAGATCGCCGGACAATCCATGCGAATCATAAAATAAATATCCGACAATTCCTTCTTGGAAAGCATCGGTACCGCAAAAGAATCCTGTAAATTTAATAACCCTTCCTTCATCGCATAGTAGGCTCTCTGCTGCTCCTTATTCAATTGGTCATAATAGTAATTGCCTGCCTTTGCCATCTTTCATATCCGCCTTTCCATCAACATCCGGTCGATTTTTTGAGTGTAACAGAAACCTTTGGCTTTGCTCCCGGTACAAGTTCTTCCAGTTGCTCCTGCCGCACGCCCCGTGCTTCCGATAAGCTTTGACTTTGGAACTATATGTACTCATAAGTCCCTCCTACATCAGTATAACATTGTTTTTACATGTTGCATAGTATTTACAAAAAACACAACCCCTCTGCAATATCTCCTTTAGACTATATTGTCGCCCACATCATTTTTCCATAGAAAAAGAGCTCTAGCCGAAGCTGGAGCACCTTTGCCTTGTAACATTGTTACTCTCTTTTAATTTTTTTAATAATATATTACACGCACTTTATTGACAAGATATCATAGTCCCACTTGGTTTTCTTTATATTCTTACCTTCATTTCGGTTTACAAGTCTGGGACATATTTTATATTTTTTACCTCTATACCCCTGACTCCTCTGCTCACCAATATCCTCATGAGCTGTCTTCCATGTAGTATACGCCCTCTCCTCCTCATCCATATTGGATAGAAACTCGGGCTTTTTCTTCCTTGGAAACAATTCAATTGTAAAATACCTAAAATTCCATCTTCCGCTCTTATTCTTATCTCCCTCTAGATTTAAAATATCAATCCACTTTCCGGTGGTATCAATTACTCTTACAATATCTCTTGTGATAAACACAGCTGCCGATTCTCCTGATTCAACATAACTGATATATTCCGCATCATATTTCTTCTTGCCCACAGCATCCTCCTTATGAGGGAATCTATAACAACCTGTGTCAAAGTTCATCATTCTCTTAACCACTCTAACAGCTTTTTCCCTCTATCGTTTATTTTCCATATCCAACGCTCATTTTCTCCCTTAGGAGAAACATTCTTATAATCTGTAACCTCTTTAAGACCATTCATTATGTAAACCACCGTATATTTATCCTTATAATACCCCTCCTCCCAAAGTTCAGGCTTGAATTCACACATTTCAAGGATTGCCGACTGAAGCTCCTTCGGAATATCATCCCTTATCGGGTGTAACCAACAGCCGTCAGTCAAATGGACCGGACCCTTGCTTTCCAATACCGGAAGTATAATACTCGCCCTTCTCATAGATATATGAAAATACAATCCTTCCTCTCCTTCATAACCTGTATCAAACACAGATGACTCATCAACCGGCTTAAATCCGCTATCAATAAACTCACATATAAGATTTTTTGAAAGCTTTCTTACATTAAATTCAGCCTCAGGATTCTGTTTTAACACTTTTATAAGAAAATCCGACTTTACATGTTTAACAACCTTATACAATCCCTCAGCCTGGTTCATAAACTGAATACTTCCTACCCGTTCTATAAAACCATACGGAATAAGTTTTAAATCCTCCTTAAAAATATTTATATCAATTTTCATCTTCTGCAAATACTTAGAACCATAAATGTACAAAAAACCAAAAAGATCCTGTTGTGCCAGATTCAGGTGCAATGTATCAATAATAGCATTTGTGTCATCATCAAACAGAAATTCAGGCCATCTGTCCGGACGCGATTTATCTTCCTCTACAAGCATCTCCTTTATCAACTTATCTACAGGAACATTAAAAACTGCTGCAAGTTCCATATACCTGTTTATGTTAATCTTCGTCTTTCCCTTTTCCCAATTCTGTACTGCTATGACAGATACATCCATCTTCTCGGCAAGCTGAGCCTGTGTAAGACCAGCCTCTTCTCTGCATTTTTTTATAAATCTCATGTTCATCCCCCTTAAAATATCATATTTGTTTGCTACCCAAAACTAACTATTACTTTGTTTTATATAAAGTTTTTTTTCATATAATTATATCAGACTCTCCGTTTTAAAAAAAGTTATTATCGTTTTTGCTATAAATTCCATTTCCAATCACAACCTGCGGACACAGTTCAAAAATTAATGTAGCTGTGATTTCCGCCACAAGTGTCGCCTTTAAAACAGTTTTATAAGTTTCACGAACTCTTTCTAATTTCTTTGCACCATAATTATATCCAAAATCGGCTGTCCCCCCTAAAACAATACCAGTCGCTATATTTCCTACTACGGTATATACTTTCGTTTGTATACTGAAGACGGAAATAGGAATATCCGGCCCGTATTTTGACAACCGCCCACAATGCATTTCTATTTAGTCTATGCCTTTTGCGCAAAATAAAACTGCCATTATAGTTTTACTCTTAAATCATTCTCGACTTATAGCAAAACTATTACGACAGTTTGTAGAAACATTCATCCAATCATGAATTTATATAAGCACATATGATATTTTTCCCTGAGAGATAATATCATAACCAATTTCCTGCATGCAATAACTATTCTCTATTTTCTTTTTCCAAAATACTTCTTTGTCTCTGCTACAACGACACCACTGAGGGCTACCAATGCAATCAGGTTCGGAAATGCCATCAATCCGTTAAAGATATCCGCAATCGTCCATACCGCAGACACTGTCATAAATGGACCGATAAATATTGCAAGAATATACAGCCAGCGGAAACCTTTCAATACCCCCGGCTTATTTCCCACCAGATATTCCATACATTTCTCACTGTAATAATCCCAGCCTAAAATCGTTGTAAATGCAAAAAATACCAGACATATCATCAGAATAAAGGATGACACCTGCTCCGGGAACGGAAGCCCCATCTGAAATGCCCTGTTTGTTACGGAAACACCCTCAAGACCAATATTCCATGCACCCGTAACAACGATGCTTAGACCTGTCATTGTACAGATAATCAACGTATCAATTACCGTTCCTGTCATGGATACAAGTCCCTGTGCCACCGGCTCATCTGTTTTTACCGTAGCTGCTGCAATCGGCGCACTTCCAAGGCCTGCCTCATTTGAGAAAATTCCTCTTGCAATTCCCTTCTGCATGGCAACCATAACCGCACCAAGAGCTCCTCCTGCTGCCGCTCTAAGTCCAAATGCACTCTCAACAATCTCAACGATTGCTGCCGGGATTGCTGTGATATGTGTGATTAAAATCACAAGCACTGTTATGATATAAAGCAATGCCATAAATGGTACAATCACCTGTGCTACAGAAGAAATTCTCTTTACACCACCGATGATAACTAAAGCGGCACACACAGTTAAAATCAATCCTGAAATCACAACAGACCAGGAATAATCTGTACCGAATAACTCTACTGTATGAGCATTTGCAGGATCAAAGAAATTATTCACTGCACTGGTAATTCCGTTAATCTGAGTAAAAGTACCGATTCCTAACAATCCTGCTCCAACTCCAAAGATTGCAAATAACTTGCCAAGCCAACGCCATTTCTTGCCCATACCATTTTCTATGTAATAAAAGGGACCGCCAACCACATGTCCGTCTGCTTCTACCACACGATATTTAATTGCTAACAGACATTCCGCGTATTTTGTTGCTGTTCCAAAAAATGCGGCAATCCACATCCAAAACAACGCTCCAGGACCACCTGCTACAAGGGCTGTTGCCACACCTACGATATTTCCTGTTCCGATTGTCGCAGACAATGCCATACAAAGTGCACCAAAGCTGGATACCTCTCCCTCTGAACCATCTTTTTCATTTGCAATAATATGCTTGATTGCCAATGGAAGTTTAGTAATCTGTAGTCCCCGCAGACGAATTGTTAAAAAAATTCCAACTGCAAGAATCAGTACAATAAGAGGCACTCCCCACACTAAATCATCAATTACTTTTAACATAAGTATTATTTCCTTTCATATCATCTGTAGCAATGCACTGTAGCATAGCACGAAAGCCTGTTTTTGAGCAAGCATTTTCCCACTTTATGTGTTTTTCTGACTTATTATATTTCTGCCTGATAGAGCAACTCAGCTTTCAAAAAAATCATATAGTTATTGCTCTTTTGGGGTAAATACCGGTGGAAAAATACCCATTTTACAAAAAACAGCATGTATTCCAAATACAAGTGCTATATAAATTGCAAAAAATACGACTGGGAGACAGCCAATTAACAGCATAATCCCCTGTGATATTGGTTCGGAAACAGTACTCTGCTTAGCCTCTCCTAACATGTCAATATATCCGTCAGTGAGCCAGTCATATCCATTTCTTGTTGCAGTTTCTTCTAATTCATCAATAATTTCAGGTTCTCCATAAACCACCTCTCCAACTGGCAAAAGAAGCTTACCATCTGAGGTTTTTTGTATATTATCTTCATTTACCTTCAGCGCAACCATAACATCATCATCCAAACGCATCATACGCCAGTCAGCAGTTTCTCCCGAAATAGTCCCGTAATTATACAGACGTACCGCATTTACCTCCATGGTAAAGCCATTTTCATATGTCGCCAATTCATCAAAACATGTTACGCGTGGTGTCTCATCTGTTGCATAACTACCAATTTCTCCCTCCGGAATTTCTACCTTTTCTTCCTCAAACAACGCAAATAGTCCATCATAAACACCCTTTTCACAGGTCCACTCCCAAACCTTAAAAACACCGGCACACACTAAAAATGCCAAAAACATACAAATTAACAAGTCCAATCGAACCCTTCTTACTCTCATGACTAAATCTCCCTTTTCTTTTATCCTCTGTTTTAATGCACTCTTATATCAAAGCATCAAACGACATTATAACATAATTGCAAAAAAAATCCATGAGAATTTCAAAGCGTCATTAAAGTTAAATCTAACCTTTATTACGTTTCTTTTCTTCTCATGGATTTTTCTATATCCTTTTCTATTTCATTTACATTTCCTGCATCATGTCACAACTCATTAAAACTTTCGTTTCTGAAAGAAATCATCAATCTCCTGCACGATTTTCTGTGGTTCCATACTCTTTAACAGATAACCTTCCGGCTTTAATTCCATTACCTTCATAATGCTTGCTTTATCATTTTTGCTTGTTAAGAAAATAACAGGCACGTCGCAAAAATCTGTTTCTGTTCGAATCATTTCTAGCACCTGGCTTCCATCAACAACAGGCATTTCATAATCTAACAATACTAAATCCGGTCTGTTTGTGGCAAGATATTTAATTGCCATTGCTCCGGAGTTGGCTAAAATTACCTGATACTTATCTTCTAACCATCCTTTTACATTTCGAAGCATCGCACCGGAATCATCCACAACCAGAATCTTTTTCTTAACATGCTTTCCATGCGTTCTGATGAAATCATCCATTTTTTTTACGGAAAGCTTTATATCAATTGGTCTTGGGAAGGTTTCCTTTAAAATATGAGAAGGAATAATGTCCTCTAAATCTGCATCATCCTCTCCCATATAAAAAATCGGCATGTCTTCTTCGACTGCCTTATCGCGAAGATAAACTAATTCCTGTGACTTTTCTTTTGCATGACTCTCCATATACAGTAAAACGGCTTCAAAGTTTTCTTTCTCTTTTGAAAGTTGCTGCACATCAAGCTCCACTGAAACAATATTATATTTCATCTCCTTTAACTGCTCTATCATTGTTGTTACAAAAAAACTGTTTTTCTCCATTACGACTAATATGTTCTGCATTGTTTTATATCCTTTCTTTGTTTATTCATGCATCTGATAACCTGTATCTTCTTCGATTAAATGAATCATAATCTCTGCAATCTCAGGGTCAAACTGATTTTCTTTTCCTCTTTCAATTTCACCTTTGACGATATCCTGTGATAATACATCCCTGTAGCTTCGCTTTGATGTCATGGCATCATAGGCATCTGCAACCCCAATAATTCTTGCAATTTCAGGAATTTCATCGCCCTTTAACTGATCCGGGTAGCCTTTTCCATCATATCGCTCGTGATGCCATCTGGCACCAATTGCTATATCCGGGATTTCTGATATTTCATCTAAAATATTTCCACCAATTACCGGATGGGTTTTTATCACTTCGTATTCCTCATCGGTAAGCTTTGATGGCTTGTTGA
>X314_Red_Deer__coassemble_101_pt1 | contig 16850 bp, 21 predicted proteins | sample X314_Red_Deer__metabat2_high_PE_002 | metagenome-assembled genome bin X314_Red_Deer
TTTCCCCAGCATGGATGCCTCCTGTTTTTTTCGTATTTTTTCGTATGATATTTTGACATGTTTTTTTTACATTTTCCATATCAATATAGTAAATTCTTCCTATATCTATTAATTTTTCGAAAGTTCTTTCAATTCATCCAAGAGTTCTAAATCTGACTGCTGAACTTTCAGGTTTGTTGTCATTGGCTCTTCTCCCGGTCTTGTTAACGTAATTTCAATGACTGTACCTTCTTCAATTTTTCTGGAAAATGCCGCATTTAAAAAAGCAACAAATTTCGGATGGTTTGCAGTAAATTTATTTTTTGCATTCATAATTTTCATTATAGTTGCAGGATTCATCATAATTCTTTTCTCCTTTTCTTATAGCATCTTCTTTTTCCTGAAATAAACAATCTCAAGAACAATCGTTACGATACTCACTATTATAACCACTGGATATGCATATTTCCAGTGAAATTCCGGCATATTAGAAAAATTCATACCATACCACCCTGCAATTAGTGACAGCGGTAAAAAAATGGTCGTTACCACTGTTAAAATACTCATTACCTTGCTCTGCTCCTCGTCAATCAAAGACTGATAAAGTTCACGGATTTGTACCAGATATTCCCGAAGCATTTCCACATGATCATGCAGCCGTTCCGCCCTGCAGGCAAATAACTGCCAGCTGCCCCGCTCCCATTCCTCAATTCCGCAATTTTGCATAGTCTGCATCATATCGCCAATATTCATTAACTGCTCATAATATGCATGAAAAATATTAAAACGTTTCCGATAGCATAAGATAATTTCATAAAAATGCTCGGGAATTTCCTGAATCAGCGCTTCTTCAACTTTTGCCAGCGCAGCCTCCTGTTCCTGTAAATACAAAACATCATCCTTTACCAGCTCCTCCATAAAATATAACAGTAATTGTTTTGCAGAATATTCCGAGCTTAGATTTTCCTGTATTTTTACAATAATTCCTTCCAACAATTCTTCGCAGCCGATAAGATACAGTACATCTTCCCATAGATAAAAGCCAAATTTATATGTTGTAATATCATTCTTTTTTCCCTTTGGTACATGCATTGTCCCCTGGATGCATTCGCCAAAAATCTCTATTTTACAGTATTGGACTGACTGCATGCTAAAAAATAGATTTTGTTTATAGGGAAGTGCTTCCTGAAGCATCTGAAACTCTTTCAGGCTTAACACTCGCAGTTTTCTTTCTTTTTTCATTCCATAGCCTCCTCTTTTATAGAGCATTCCCATTTTTTAAGAGGTTCATCGGAATGTGCAAAGTTTTTCCTATAGAGTAAAAAGCGTCGCCGCGCGACGCTTCAAAAAACGCTTCGCGTTTTCCTCCGACATACACCACGTACGAGCACTTTCCTATAAAGTAAAAATAGTGCTGCAACATGTTTTCACACTTTGCGGCACTAGCTTTCTAACTCGGTTCCTTATTCTTTTCAATAATGGTTTTTCCCATCTGCTCCATCATCGCCCAAACGATTTCCTTGTCCCGTTCTTCTAAACTTCGATACATCTCTACTAAATCATAGTATTCATCCATGCTCTTACTAAAAACCACCTGTTTTTCATAATTACGCTTTATCTCTGATATACCCAGCAGATAATCTGTAGTTACGTTAAAGAAATCCGCAAATTGTATCAGCATGTCCACCGGTATATTGCAAGCATCTTTTTCATATTTACTTATATTCTGCTGAGATACACCGACCTTATCTCCCATCCCTGCTTGTGTCAGGCGTCGGCTTTCTCTTAACTCCTTCAACTTTCCTTTCATTACCCGCGCTCCTATCTTTGAGATTATTTTACTCAAATTCGAAGACGCTAATACTTAAAATAGTTGTAATAAATTACTATTGATTTTTGTTTTCCTTTATGCTAATATTGGATTACTATTGATGTAGTGTTTTAAGTCTGTAATTTATACTACATTCATGCCGACTAATAAGCTATTTTAGCAAGGAGGTTCTCATGAATTTATTTACATCTATACAGGATAAGTTCCATATCCGTAAATCAAAAGATGACAACAATAACGAAGCTAAGAGAATCCAGAAACTAAAAAAACAACAGGAGAAGAGATACCGCAGAATGGCAAATGCACCCGGTCAAATCAGTACCTGCTTCATGTTTGATACCTATATGACAGAAGAAGATAAAGCCCGCCTTAGGAAGAAAATAGCCGAGTTGAACAATCATTAAGCTCTTTAATCTTCTTCTATGTGTTCACGTCCCTGGTCGATAATGGTTCTTACATGACCATCTGCCAAGGAATAAAAGACAGATTTACCTTCTCTACGGCTTTTCACCAGTTTATTTTGTTTTAAGATACGAAGCTGATGCGAAACCGCAGACTGCGTCATCTGAAGGATTTCTGCAAGGTCGCAGACACATACCTCGGTTTCAAAAAGTACAAACAGGATACGAATTCTGGTAGAATCGCCAAATACTTTGAAGAGCTCTGCTAAATCGTAGAGCTCTTCTTCCTTTGGCATATTTCGATTCACTGCTTCAATTACATCTTTATGGATTTCTACCGCATCACATTTTTCGTTTTCTATTTCATATTTCATTGTTTTACCTCAATTCTGTTACAACTTTTTGACGTATAATGCGCGGATCGCATTTAAAACAGCAAGTACCATGACGCCCACATCTGCAAAAATAGCTGCCCACATTCCTGCCAGACCTACTGCACTTAAAAGCAGGAATAACAGCTTAATTCCGATTGCAAAATAAATATTTTCATATACTATGCGGATACATTTTCTTGAAATCTTAATTGCTTTTGCAATTTTCTGAGGATCATCATCCATCAACACAATATCAGCAGCTTCGATGGCTGCATCTGAGCCTAGCGCTCCCATGGCAATTCCCACATCAGCTCTCGATAATACCGGAGCATCATTAATCCCATCCCCGACAAATACAAGATTTTCTTTCGTCGTCTTCTGTTCTAGCAATTCTTCTACTTTAGAAACCTTGTCTGCCGGAAGAAGCTCACTATATACCTTATCGATTGACAGTTCTTTTGCAACCTCATCTGCGACATTTTTCATATCACCGGTCAGCATAACTATTTTTCTGATACCTGCTTTTTTCAGGTCTGTAATTGCATTTTTTGCACCCGGTTTTAATAAATCAGAAATTAATATATGTCCTGCATACCTGCCATCTACTGCTACATGAACCACGGTTCCAATTCCGGTGCATTCTTCATAGGAAACTCCAACTCTATCCATTAATTTTGCATTTCCTACAGACACCGAAATACCATCTACTTTTGCCATCACACCATTTCCACTGATTTCCTGTACATCGGTTACACGTGTATTGTCAACCGGCTTTCCATATGCCTTTTGCAGACTCTTACTGATTGGATGGGAAGAATAGCTTTCTGCCAGGGCAGCATACTCTAGTACGCTTTCTTCCGGCATGGATGTGTGATAAATTTCGCTCACTTCAAAAACACCCTGTGTCATAGTTCCGGTTTTGTCAAAAACAACAATCTTTGCTTTTGAAAGAGCTTCTAAATAATTAGAGCCTTTTACCAATACACCCGCGTTGCTGGCACCTCCGATTCCCGCAAAAAAGCTAAGCGGAATACTAATAACAAGTGCACATGGACAGCTGATAACTAAAAAAGAAAGTGCTCGAAGAATCCAAATACTCCAGTCCGGTGTCATATCTAAAAACAGCATCCTTATCAGCGGTGGTAATATCGCCAGGGCAACCGCAGCATAACATACGGCAGGTGTATAATATTTTGCAAATTTTGAAATAAAATTCTCCGGTTTTGATTTTCTAGAGCTTGCGTTTTCCACAAGGTCGAGTATCTTCGATACCGTAGATTCGCCAAACTCCTTTGTCGTGCGAATCTTAATAAGACCTGTCATATTAATACAGCCACTTATAATTTCATCTCCCAATACAGCCTCTCTTGGAATACTTTCACCGGTTAATGCACTTGTATTTAAGGTTGTATTTCCCTCTGCAATCACACCATCAATCGGAACCTTTTCTCCAGGCTGTACCACAATCAGACTTCCAACTTCCACCTCATCCGGGTCCACCTGCTCTAAAGAACCATCTTCATTTTCAATATTGGCATAATCAGGTCGGATATCCATAAGCTCGCTGATATTTCTTCTGCTTTTTCCCACTGCATAGCTTTGGAACAATTCTCCAACCTGATAAAAAAGCATAACGGCTGCCCCCTCCGTTACCGCTTCGATGCCTTCTTCCAAATCTCCATTAATAATTCGATACGCACCTAACGCGATTGCTCCAACCGTAGCTACAGCCATTAAAAAATTTTCATCAAATACCTGCTTATTTAAAATTCCCTTCCATGCTTTGATTAAAATATCATATCCAATAACCAAATATGGAATTAAATATAAAGCAAATCCCAAATAACCACTCACTGAGAGCAACTTTAAAAACAGAATTGCTGCAACAGCAATCAATATACGCACAAATACCTTTTTTTGCTTTTTGTTCATATAATTTCCCTCTTTTTATAAGAAAATTTCGCAGTCGCCCTCAACTTTCTTACAATTTTTTAATACTTCCTGCATAACCGCTTTAACGTCTGCACCCTCTTCAAATTCCACACTCATTTTTAAAGTCATAAAATTAACAGTAGCATCCTTTACTCCGGCTGTTTTCTTTGTAGCTTCTTCCATTTTGTTTGCGCAGTTTGCACAGTCAACTTCGATTTTGTATGTTTTCTTCATTTCATTTCCTCCTTTTATCATATGAACATTTATTCATATGTTTGTTTTTATTATACTCTGCTCACAAAATTTGTCAACTATATTTTCCAACACTTTTTTCGTGCTTTTTACCATATTTTTCTATTTATCCCAGTTTTTTTTGTCAAAAACTATCAAAAATAACACTTAAGTCCTATTTACTTTTTTCGTAAGGTTTACGATAATTATTACAGATGATTTGATAGATAAGAACTATGAATTGCAGTTTTTTACTATTTTATAAACATTCGGGGATTTAGGGGTAAATTTTATGTTAGCATTGACAAATGAAAAAGTTAATAAAGAAGGTTTATTTTCTGTTGGATATGATTCGGTGGAACGCTATGTTCTTGCTTTGACAATTACTTATGCAAGTTTCTATGAGCGCTACTATCATATTACTGCCGAAGAATATGAGTGGTTTGATTCTAATCCCAAGCGCCTTGCTGACCTGGCAGAAGAATGCTTTCACAGTGGCATTGGCAGTCCACGTTTCATATGCTCCGGCTTATTAGAAGAGAATACAAAAGAACAATTAAAAAAATTGCGTATTAGCGAACGTTTTTAGTCCGCTAATAACTTTGCTGCATTTTCATAAAACACAGCCCGCAGTCCATCTTCTTCCAATCCACTGGTAAGTACTTTTTGTATTTCCACAGACGGATGGTGAAATGGTGCATCTGTTCCAAACATAATACGGTCACAGCCTACGGTTTCGTAGGCTTCTTTTATTTTACTGCTCATTGGCATGCCGGACATTTCCAGATATAAATTTGAATATCGTTTTGCCATTTTTATCGATGCATCAATATAGACTCCATGTCCATGTCCCATATGAATCATTACAACCGGCACCGTAGGAAAACGCTCCGCCAATAGAGCTATGCTCCAAGGCAGCGAATATGGTGGATGTCCACAATGAATAAATACCGGTATCTGATACTCTTTTGCTTTTTCCATTACCGGATTTACACATTCTGCATCTGCTACAAATGCGTCTCTTAACGGCTGCATTTTAATTCCTGCAAACCCCCAGTTCCCAACATAATAATCAATATCCTTTAATGCCAACTCACCTTTTAATGGATTTACATATACTAATGGAACAAATCTGCCCGGATATGCCTGATACGCAGCTAATGTATCCTCATTTTTCTCATAATTGGAAGCACATAAAATTGTTTTTTCTATTTCATATTCATCCATCTGCTCAAGCAACTGCTCTGCTGTAATGGAAACTCCTGCCCAGCCTCCAAAATTTCCTACATGGGCATGTGCATCAATCTTTTTCATCTTTCATCTTTCCTTTCTGCATTCCTGCTCTGAATTTCTTCAAAAACTTCAAAGAATTATGATTTATTTCCTGCTTTTTTTAACATCTGTAATGCCTTTGTCTGTGATAAAACGGTAATCAGAACGCCCGAAGCCACAATTCCAACCCCTGTCTGAAGTGTAATGCCCGGTATGGTAAGCAATGCCGGTTTAAACCCAACCATCGGAACTTTAACCGCTGTATATCCAACAATCTGAAGCACCCCTCCTGCACATGCACCAACCAGCCAGTTTACTTTTTTTCCCGGAAGAAGCTTTTCTATAACAGTTCCCATTGTAAAAGCCATAATTCCTTTAATCACAAATGTAGGTACTACCCAAATAGCAAATCCGCCCAATAAATCTGCCAATGCTGCACCACACGCCCCGGCAATCGTTCCGTTTTTTCTTCCAAGCAATACTACCGCAAGAAAAATGGCGCAATCCCCTAAATGTGTATAACCGTTTGTGATACTCACCGGTATTTTAAAGGTGTACGTTAAGACATAAATAATTGCAATAAATAGCGCCGTTTTTACCATTTCCTCAATTTGTCTGTTTCTCATTTTTCACATCTCCTCATATCATTGCTTTATTTTTTTCCAAATTATACCCCTACAGTGGTTTGCTTTATAGAGCCACTTTATTCATTTTTAACCATGCCAGTACAAGTAAAAAGACATACCTTTCGGCCCTCTAATCCATCACAAAAAAAGGAGACTACATTTACTGCAATCTCCCTTCCCATGTGTATCTATCCGTTATACAATTTTTGTTCCTATGCTTCCTGCATCTTCATATATGCCTTTGTTACCTTTGCATACACTTCTTTATCTTCAATTTTCTCAATCAATGATTCACCATCCTTTTCCACGCTGGAAAAAATGTAACAGCCATCATTCATTACAGTATCACCTTCTACTTTTGCAGCTAAGACATATGTTTTTCCTTCTACTTCGAATTCCTCTTCTATGGCAAACTCTGTCTGTTTTCCATTTAATTCCATTTCAAAGGTTTCATATTCTTTAAATTCATTTTCCATCTTAATAACCATGCCTTTCCTGTTTACAATTTGTGCTGTAGATATCTTCTCACGTTTCTTCGATTTTTTCCACCATAGATTTTACATAGTCGTAAATATGTTTACCGGCATCCTCGCCATACTGTGCAATAATTTTCACAATCGCACTTCCTACGATAACACCATCCGCCATAGCACTGTATTTTGCAGCCTGTTCCGGTGTACTGATACCAAAGCCTACTGCAAGCGGTGTATCGGTCACTTTACGAATGCTTTCTACAATTTCTTCAATATTAGTTGTAATTTCTCCACGTACACCGGTAACACCCATAGAAGATACAATATAAATATACCCCTTCGCATCTTTTGCAATTTTTTGAATTCTGTCGCGACTGGTTGGTGCAATCAGAGAAATAATATCTACATCGTACTTATCTGCTGTCGGAGCAAGCTCTGTGCGCTCTTCAAACGGCAAATCAGGAATGATAATACCACTAACTCCGGTTTCACTACACTTTTTACAAAATGCCTCATATCCGTATTTAAAGACCGGATTCAGGTATGTTAAGAACACAAGTGGTACAGAAACCTTTTTGCTGACGCGGGCTACCATCTCAAATACCATATCGGTTGTACATCCGCCCGGTACGGACAGGGCCCGGACATTTGCATCCTGGATTACCGGCCCTTCTGCAATCGGATCTGAGAAAGGAATTCCGATTTCGATTAAGGCTGCTCCTGCATTTGCCATTTCGATAATAAACTCTTCTGTTTTTTCTAAAGACGGGTCACCTGCTGTTAAGAACCCGATAAATGCTTTTTTTCCATTAAATGCTTCTCTAATCTTACTCATGTAAATCCACTCCTCTATATCTTGCAATTGCTGCCACATCTTTGTCACCACGTCCTGATAAACAACAGATAATTATCTGGTCTTTGTTCATTTTTGGTGCAATCTTCATCAAATGTGCCACTGCATGTGAGCTTTCAATTGCAGCAATAATTCCCTCTGTTTTTGCAATGTATTCAAATGCATTGACCGCTTCTTCATCTGTGACAGGTACATATTCTGCACGCTTGCTATCATGCAAATATGCATGCTCCGGTCCGATTCCCGGATAATCAAGTCCTGCCGAAATTGAATATACCGGCGCAATCTGTCCGCATTCATCCTGACAGAAGTATGATTTCATTCCATGAAAAACACCTTCTGTTCCTGTTGCAATCGTTGCTGCTGTCTTCTCTGTTTCAACACCAAGTCCTGCTGCTTCACAGCCAATCAGTTTTACACTTTCATCCTTAATAAATTCGTAAAACATTCCCATTGCATTGCTGCCGCCGCCAACGCACGCCATAACAACATCCGGGAGTTTTCCTTCTTTTTCTAAAATCTGTGCACGGGCTTCCCTGCTGATTACACTCTGAAAATCTCTTACAATCATCGGAAATGGATGTGGACCCATAACAGAACCAAGTACATAAAGGGTGTCATCTACACGTTTTGTCCACTCCCTCATACACTCATTTACAGCATCCTTTAAGGTCATTGTTCCTGATTCTACTGCATGTACTTTTGCTCCTAAAAGCTCCATGCGGTAAACATTTAATGCCTGACGGATGGTGTCCTCTTTTCCCATGAAAATTTCACATTCCAAACCAAGCAAAGCTGCCGCTGTTGCGGTTGCCACGCCATGCTGTCCTGCTCCTGTTTCTGCAATAATTCTGGTCTTTCCCATCTTCTTAGCAAGAAGAGCCTGCCCTAAAACATTGTTAATTTTATGGGAACCGGTGTGGTTTAAATCCTCTCGTTTGAAATAAATTTTCGCACCACCTAAATCCTTTGTCATCTTCTCTGCATAATAAAGCAGTGATGGTCTTCCTGCGTATTCTTTTAATAACGTATCCAGTTCTTGGTTAAATGCTTTGTCATTTTTATAGAACTCGTAAGCCTCTTCCAGCTTTTGCACCTCATTCATTAAGGTTTCCGGTATGTATTGCCCTCCGTGTATTCCATATCTTCCTTTTGACATATCATTTCCTCCGTTTTTATGTTCTAATGATTGATTAAATACTCTTTTCTTAATCTATTTTTCTTGTCGCTTTCCTTATTTTCTGCCGGTATTTAACCGCCTTACTTCTTCCACTAAAGTTAAAATTTTCTCTCTGTCCTTATATCCGTCTGTCTCTACCGCACTGCTGACATCAAATGCATAAGGCGTTAAATCCTTTGCTGCCTCATGCATATTTCCACTGCCTATTCCTCCTGCCAGAAAATATGGCATCTCAAAATCCTCTAAAAGCTTCCAGTCAAAGGTTTTTCCTGTTCCACCATACTCGCTTTTTGAAAAGGAATCAAATAAAAGGTAATCCGCAGAAAACTCTCTGCTTTTTTCCACATCTGCTTTACTTTCTACTCTGACAGCCTTGATGATTTTTACTGTTTTATTTGTCAGTCTACGCAGCCTCTCAATATCCTGCTCCGTTTCATCCCCATGCAGCTGTGCTACATCAATAATTCCTTCCTTTACCAGTCCGGCGATTGTTTCCATGTTCTCATTTACAAAAACACCCACCGGAATGATTCCCGGATTTAATAGCTTTCGTAGGCTGTAAGCCTGCTCCTTTGTCACCTGCCTACGGCTTTTTGCAAATACGAATCCCACATAATCCGGGTTACATTCATTTACATAGGAAATATCCTCTTCTCTTCTCAATCCGCAAATCTTTATTTTTATCATGCTAATCCCCTGTCTTTTCACTTCTCACATAATCCCCTTATATATCCAGCTTTACAAAAGCTGTTTCCTTTTGCTTTATGCCTTATGACCTGCAAGCTCTCTTAACATCTTCCCTTTATCATCACTTCTCATTAATGTTTCGCCAATCAGCACTGCATTTGTGCCGTTTGCGCGGAGTCGTTCAATATCCTCCGCTGTCTTTATACCGCTTTCTGAAACAAACAGTGTTTCCTTTGGCACCTGCTGTCGTAATCTTAAGCTGTTATTGATGTCAACAATAAATGTTTTTAAGTCTCTGTTATTCACACCGATAATTCTTGCCCCCGCTTTAACAGCCCTTTGCACCTCTTCCTCATCATGTGCTTCCACTAGTGCAGATAAACCAAGACTGTCTGCCACTTCAAAAAATTCTTTTAATTTATCATCATTAAGCAGTGTACATATCAGAAGAACCGCGGATGCACCAAGAAGCTTTGCCTCGTAAATCTGATACGCATCTATTGTAAAATCTTTTCGAAGTACCGGAATCTGAACGGCTGCTGCTATTTCCTGTAAATAATCATCTTTTCCCAGAAAATACTCCGGCTCTGTCAGTACGGAAATAGCGGAAGCACCTGCTGCTTCATAGTCTTTTGCAATCGTAAAATAAGGAAAATCTTCTGCAATCAATCCCTTTGATGGTGAAGCCTTTTTTACCTCACAGATAAAATGGATTCCTTCCCCCGAAAGCTTCTGCTCAAATGGAAAGGAGAATCTTCCCTGCTCTTTTAATTCCTTTTCTGCCAAAAGCTCTGCTTCTTTTTTTACGATTTCTAATGGACGTTTCTCTTTTTTCTTTTCAATTGCAATTTTTCTTTTCTGTGCGATTTCTTCTAATATGTTCATGCTTCTAACCTCATTTTATTTATTACTACATGCAATGAATTTTTCCAGCTGTGCTAACGCCTTGCCACTCTCTAGCACCTCACGGGCAATTGTAATACCCTCTTCCATTGAACATCCCTTTGCAATATGAATTGCTGCACCGGCATTTAAAATAACAGCATCCGTTTTAGGACCCTTTTCACCCTCTAAAATTCTTCTGGCAATGGCTGCGTTTTCATCCGGCGTACCGCCCTCTAAATCCTCTTTTTTACAACGGGTAAATCCGAAGTCCTCCGGTTTGATTACATAAGACTTAAATGTGCCGTTTATTGCTTCACACACTGTTGTTGGTGCACTTAAGGAAATCTCATCGATGCTGTCCTGTCCGTAAACAACCATTGCACTTTTTACTCCAAGGTTTACTAATACTCTTGCAAGAGGTTCAACTAAATCCTCACTGTAAACACCCAAAAGCTGCATACTCGCACCTGCCGGGTTTGATAGAGGTCCTAAGCAGTTAAACAATGTACGGATTCCCATTTCTTTTCTGACAGCTCCTACAAAACGCATTGCAGTATGATATTTCTGAGCAAATAGAAAACAGATATTTAATTCTTTTAAAATCTCTGCACTTCTAGCCGGGGCAATATCAATTTTTACCCCAAGCGCTTCTAAGCAGTCTGCCGTTCCACATTTGCTGGAAGCTGCTCTGTTTCCATGCTTTGCCACAGGAATACCTGCTGCAGATGTTACGATAGAAGCAAGTGTGGAAATATTAATAGAATTAGAACCATCGCCACCGGTTCCTACAATTTCAAGTACATCCATGTCATTTAAAAAACGTTCGCAATGCTCTCTCATAACTCTCGCTGCAGAAGTAATTTCATCAATGGTTTCACCCTTCATACTCATTGCGGTAAGGAAGGATGCTTTTTGTGCATCTGTTGCCTCCCCTTCCATAATCTCATTCATAACTGTTGTCATTAATTCGTTATCTAAATCTTCACCCTTTGTTACCTTTGCAATTGCTTCTTTAATCATTTCCTTATGCCTCCATAAAATTCTTCAAAATAGTTCTGCCGCTTGGTGTCAGTATGGATTCCGGATGAAACTGCACGCCATAAATCGGATAATCTTTGTGTTCCACTGCCATAATTTCTCCATCCTCGGAAACTGCCGTTACCAGAAGTTCTTCCGGCAGCTTATCTTTTACAGCAGAAAGTGAATGGTATCTTGCCACCTTGATTTGCTTTGGTAAATCTTTAAATAATTTACTTTCTCCAAAAATTTCTGCCTCGGATTGTTTTCCATGCATCAATCTTGCCGCATATGAAACCTCGCCGCCGCAGGCTTCACAGATTGCCTGATGTCCTAAGCAGACACCCAGAATTGGGTATTTTTTTCCTAACTGCTTAATCACACTTTCACAAATTCCGGCATCCTTTGGCTTTCCCGGTCCCGGAGATAAAATAATATGTGTCGGGTTTAACTGCTCAATTTCTTCTATTGTATATTCATCATTTCGAATTACTTTAATATCCGAATTGATTTCTCCAATCAACTGATACAAATTATAAGAAAAGCTGTCGTAATTATCTATTAATAAAACCATTACATTTCCTCCTCTCCGGCTGCTAATGCGTTCATTACTGCCTTTGCTTTCTGAATGCATTCTAAATACTCATTTTTCGGAACACTGTCCGCAACAATTCCCGCACCGGAACGAACAAACACTTTTCCGTTTTTCTTAAATGCAATACGAATCGCGATACAGGTATCTAAGTTTCCGGTAAAATCAATATAGCCAATTGCACCACCATAAATGCCACGCTTATTGTTTTCCAGCTCATTGATAATTTCCATTGCCCTGATTTTTGGTGCACCGGAAAGTGTTCCTGCCGGTAAGACGGCATCTACAGCATCTAATGCACATTTATCTTCTCTGATTTCTCCCCGTACTGTAGATCCGATATGCATCACATGGGAGTATCTTTCGATGGACATATATTTTTCTACAGCAACTGTACCAAACTTACTGATTTTTCCCAGGTCATTTCTTCCTAAATCCACTAACATATTGTGTTCTGCCAGTTCTTTTTCATCAGCTAGCAATTCTTTTTCCAACCGGATATCTTCCTCCGGGGTAGCCCCTCTTCTTCTCGTTCCTGCCAGTGGAAAAGTATGAAGTACTCCGTTTTCTAATTTCACTAAGGTTTCAGGAGATGCACCGGCAACCTCAAGATCCTCGGAGCTAAAATAAAACATATATGGGGATGGGTTTGTTGTACGAAGCACCCGGTAAGCATTTAAAAGGCTTCCTTCAAAATCCGCTTCCAGACGGTTAGATAACACTACCTGAAAAATATCCCCCTCATAAATATATTTCTTGGCTTTTTCCACCATACTGCAGTAAGCTTCTTCCTCAAACAGCTTTCGGAATTCTGATTTTATCTTTCCCGGTACAACATTGATTGCTTCACCGTGTCTTATTAGGCTTATCATGTGGTCGATTTCTTCAACAGCCCGGTCATATTCTTCCTGTAAATTCTCTGTTCTTGCATTTGCAATCACAATGATTTTCTGTTTTAAGTTATCAAATGCAATAACCTTATCAAACAACATCAAATCTACATCTTTAAATCCCTCTTCGTCTTTTGCATCCAGATTTAATGATGGTTCGCTGTATTTTACATAATCATATGAGAAATATCCCACCAGACCTCCGGTAAAGGATGGCAGTCCTTTTATCTTTGGACTTTTATACTCATTTAGAATTTCTCTGATAATTTCCCCCGGATGTGCCACCTTTTTTTCAATTGTCTCGACATTTTTGATCACCATACTCCCATTCGTGCAGGTAATCTCCATTTTGGGCTCAAATCCTAAAAATGTATATCTGCCCCATTTTTCCTGATTCTCTACACTCTCAAGCATATAGCAATGTGAACTTTCGTTTTTTAAGATTTTTAAAACTTCCATTGGTGTTTTTACATCTACCAGAATTTCTTTGCTGATTGGCACTACTTTAAAATCTTTCACATATTTTTTTGCTTCTTCAAAAGTTATCATTCTTTTTCCTTTCCTTCTGTGAGAATCAAAAATTGCAAGCTACGCATCCTATAAGAAATTTTTTTGTTTATAAAATCAAAAAACCGTCCCTGACAATAGCTCTGGCTATTGTCAAGGACGGTAAAAAAATCTTCCTACCGCGGTGCCACCTTGATTCGTGGAATCCACACTCTCATCAGAATACCAACATATTCCCGGCAACTGACGTATGCCCTCACGTCATGGAATACTCAGAAAGCTTTGCTTTCCTTTGACCATGCCCTCAGTGGTCCATTTAATAATTAGCGTTCTGCCGGTTCTCAGCCTCCCAGCTCTCTGTAAGTGCCCTGCTTATTTTTATCTCCACATCAACGGTTTCACTTTATTTAATTAACGTTTCAACGTATCATTGAAATTAATGTCATTATACTCCAATGATTCCAAATGTCAAGATTAAATTTCTTTTCATTTACATGCTCGTTTGCATGCTCACTTTTCTACTTATAAGCTTTATGTATTATTTAAATGCTTTTTCCATCTGCTCCAAAGCTGTTGTTAAAATGCTTCTTGGACATGCAATATTAATTCTCTGAAATCCCAATCCACATTTTCCAAATATCCCTCCACGATCCAGCCATAAATTTGCTTTGTGAATCATTCGGTCACTCAGTTCTTTTTCACTTAACCCATATGCCCTAAAGTCCAACCACATCAGATAAGTTCCTTCTAATTCAGTTACTTTTACTTTTGGAAGCTTTTCTTCAATAAAGGCCTTTGCATATTCTGCATTTGCCTTGATATAGGAAAGTAAAGCATCCATCCATTCCTCTCCATATCTGTAGGCTGCCTCACATGCAGTAATCCCCGCCAGATTTAACTGGCTATAACCCGTTGCCTCAAGCTGTTCTAAAAACTTTTTACGCAGCTTTTGATTTGCAATAAAGACATTGGAAACCTGAAGTCCTGCAATATTAAAGGATTTGCTTGGCGAAGTACACACGATGCTGTTCTCTTCGTACTCCCTTTTCACGTTCGTAAATACGGTATGTTCTCCTTGAAACACAAAATCAGAATGTATTTCATCACTAACTACAATTACACCATGCTTAAGACAAATATCCCCAAGCTTTGTTAACTCCTCTTTGCGCCAGACTCTCCCCACCGGATTGTGTGGACTGCATAAGATAAACAGTTTTACATTTTCATTTACGATTTTTTCTTCAAAATCTTCAAAATCTATTTCGTATTTTCCATTCGCTGCCTGCTTTAATTCATTTTTCACCAGCTTTCTGCCATTCTTTACAACAACCTCGCGGAATGGATAATACACCGGCTGCTGAATCAGCACCGCGTCTCCCTCTTTCGTATATGCCCTTACAGCCATTGCCAAAGCAAAAACGACTCCCGGTGTTTTTACCAGCCATTCTTCTTCTACATCCCATTTGTGCCTTTTCTTCATCCAGTTTTTTACTGCTTCAAAATATTCTTCTTCCGGCTCACTATATCCATAAATTCCATGTAAACTTGCCTGAGTTAACGCATCTATCACATAAGACGATGTTTTAAAATCCATATCTGCGACCCACATCGGAAGAACACCTTTTGGTTTTCCTCTTTGCACTGCAAAATCATATTTCAGACTTTTTGTATTTTTTCTATTAATAACAGTATCAAAATCAAGATTTTTTTCTGCCATAGCTGCTCCTCCTTTCACAGTGTTTGTTTTTTATTATTAAAGCTTTGTAAACATTTCTTCTGTCCGCTCTCTATTCCCTACTCATTAAGTATGATTTAATTATATTCTATTCCAATAAGAAGTGTTAATTCAGAAAAAATATGGCTTGCTATAGTTTAAAACTATAGCAAGCCATATTTTCGTTTTACAACACTTTCTCTTTATATCTCTTTAGTTCTTCTATGTATCTCTCTCCCAGTTTACTAAGTGGCATTCTTTTATGTTTAATGTAACCAATTGTCATTTTTTCCTCTGTATTTAAAGGTACAGCAGCATAATCATTGCCGTTTAACTCCGCACAGATAATGCCCGAACAGAGTGTATAACCATTTAAACCTACCATCAAATTTAACAGTGTTGCTCTGTCGTCCGCCTTAATAATCTGTTTGTATTCATAGGTACTTAAAACCTCTTCTGCAAAATAAAAGGAATTGTTATCTCCCTGTTCAAAGGACAGACATGGATATTCCTGCAAATCCTCAAAATCTATCACTTTCTTTTGGGCAAGGGGGTTTCCTTTACTCATATACACAAAGATTTTACAGTCAAATAATGGGATAAATTCCAGGCCTTTTTCACGAAGTATCTTATCGATAAATTTGCCATTAAACTCGTTTTTATAAATAATACCAATCTCACTTCTGTTAATATGCACATTTTCAATAACTTCGCTGGTCTTTGTTTCATGCACCGCAAATTCATACTCATCCATACCGAACTTTTTTGCCATTTCTATAAATGCCTCTACGGCAAATGTATAATGCTGCATTGAGACACTAAACTTTTTCTTTGAAGAAACATTGTCTAAATATTTCTCTTCAATCAGTCGGTAATGATCCAGCATCTGCCTTGCATATCCTAAAAACTCCTCCCCTTCCGGCGTAATCACTATTCCTCGATTAGAACGGAAAAAAATTTCTGTATGAATCTCATTTTCCAATTCTTTTATCATATTAGAAAGGCTCGGCTGCGTCACAAATAACTCTGTGGCTGCCTTGTTCATGGATTTGTGATCTGCAATGGCTACTGCATATCTTAACTGTTGTAAAGTCATGTGAATAACTGTACCCTTTCTGGTACCTGCAACTCGAAGCTGCAGGCACATATTTGCATGTTAAAAAATGATTTCTGACACTATTGTTCGCTAAATAATGGAGTGGATAAATAACGATCTCCTGAATCAGGAAGTAAAACAACAATATTTTTCCCCTTATTTTCCGGTCTTGCTGCAAGGATTGCAGCTGCTTTTAATGCCGCACCGGAAGAAATTCCAACTAAAATACCTTCGCTTACTGCAAATGCTTTTCCTTCTGCAAACGCATCCTCGTTTTCAATTTTGATAACTTCATCATATACACTTGTAT
>X314_Red_Deer__coassemble_102_pt1 | contig 16628 bp, 17 predicted proteins | sample X314_Red_Deer__metabat2_high_PE_002 | metagenome-assembled genome bin X314_Red_Deer
TACCCATGTAAATGTCTCCATTTTTATACTGTATTCCCCTATCCCCTCAGGTGCTTCATAGGACGGAAATATCCATGCACGTAGCAATAAAAATGTCGCCACTAACATCCCCAAAAATATTATCACTCGTATCATCCATTTGTGTTTCTTAACCATTGCAAAATCTTCCTTTCTTTTTGTCACCTCACTTTAACACAACATTTTTTTCGATTGAAGATTTGAGTGGATAACTTGCATTTTTCATGGATAACATGCAAAATCAAGAAACTACGGAGTATAGTTCTCATGGATGCACCCTCTGTTTTGTTCTTTCCTATTTTCGCCATTTTACAACACTACTGCACCACCGATTCATCCTCGTATTCGAGTCCAATCATGGTAAGGCCATGTGCCGGTGCAGTTGGCCCTGCCGCACTTCTGTCAAGAGCTGCTAAAATCTCCGGTATCTGCTCCGACTGCATCTCGCCACCTCCGACACGTACCAGTGTCCCAGCAATAATTCTTACCATATTGTATAAAAATCCGTTTCCGGTTACACGAATGGTAATAATATCATTTTCCCTTGTCACATCACAGGAATAAATCGTACGAACTGTTGTTTTTACCTGCGCACCTATCGCACAAAAACTCTTAAAGTCATGCTCTCCTACCAGATAAGATGCAGCTTTCTGCATCTTTTCCACATCCAGCGGATGATGATAAAAGTAGGTGTCTAATCTTCTTGTCGGCATACGAAAGGTACGGTTTAAAATCCGATACTCATAGGTTTTTCTGCTGTTCTGATAACGTGGATGCCAATCAAGTGGCACTTCACACGAGCCTTGTACCACAATATCCTCCGGCAGACGCTGATTTAGCGCAAAGGAAATCTTATCTGCCGGCATTCTTGTGTTTGTATCAAAAATCGCTACATTTCCAAGAGAATGCACCCCCGAATCTGTCCGGCTTGCTCCGGTCACCACAATCTCTTCGCCAAGTAAATTCGAAAGATTCTTATTTAAAACCTCTTCAATTGTGATTCCGTTTGGCTGCACCTGCCAACCCTTATAATTTGTGCCATCATAGGCAACAATCATTTTTACACGCTTCATACTACCTCTCATCCTGCCGCTTTGCGGCTTTTATTTTCCTCGCTGTTTGCGGGATTCTCGCGCTAACGCGCAGTCACATAGTGACATCTACACTTCGTACGTTATGCACATCTTCGCAGAGCGTTTTTGCTTTACAAAAAGACTTTTACGCATTAGCGGAACAAGATATTTCCTAATAAAGCAAAAAAGCACAGGCATCTCATTTCCTGTGCTTTTATTTGCGCGGAATGCATAAGCAATTCTTTTTTATTGTGGCCAACTTAAAAAGCTTCTGCATAAAAGAATAATTACGAAATATCCAATTACCAACAAATATATTTTTTTATCTGTGGCATTATATTTTAACGGCTTCATTTTCGTTCTTCCTGCGCCACCATTGTAACATCTTGCTTCCATTGCCATTGCAAGGTCATCCGCTCTACGGAATGCCGATACAAACAGTGGAACTAATAACGGAATCATACTTTTTACTTTTTTAATCAGATTTCCGCTTTCAAAATCTGCACCTCGTGCCATCTGCGCACGCATAATTTTATCTGTTTCTTCAATTAAAATCGGAATAAAACGAAGCGCAATTGACATCATCATTGCAATTGCATGTACCGGAATACCAATTTTACTAAATGGCATCAAGGATTTTTCCAATCCATCCGTCAGCTGATTTGGTGTGGTTGTTAAAGTCATAATGGATGTTCCAAGAATCAGATAAATCAAACGAATTGCCATTAATACCGCATTGGTAAGACCTTCCTTTGTAACTTTAAACACCCAGAAGGATACTAATGTCTCTCCCGGTGTTAAGAACAGATTAAACACTGCCGTAATCATCAGCAATACCATAATCGCTTTTAATCCTTTTACCATAAATTTAAAAGGCACCTTCGACGTTTTAATTACCAATACTAAAAAAGCAGTCGCAACAGCAAATGCTGCAATTCCCTTAAAACAAAACAGGGAAATAATGTATATCATTGTTGCAAATAATTTTACTCTTGGGTCCAGTTTATGGATGACTGAGTCAGCCGGATAATACTGGCCTATTGTAATATCTCTTAACATGAAAATTCTCCTCGAAAAAGTATCCCTGACACAGCCCGGGTACTTCAATCTTTTTACGAAAAGCCTATCTTACGGCTTTTCATTTTAACGGCGGTTTCCTAATAACACATCCAGTAGGCTCGCCCGGGCTTCTGCCACTGTGGTAGCCTCTGTATCAACATTTAAACCTTTTTCTTTCAGTTCATGAAGCAGATATGTTACCTGTGGTGCTGCAAGTCCTACTTCTTCAAGCTCTTTGTAATGACGGAACACTTCTCTTGGTGTATCATCAAACATGACCTGTCCCTGATTCATTACGATAATGCGTTCTACATATTTCGCAACATCTTCCATACTATGAGAAACAAGAATAACTGTCATTCCTCTTTCCCTGTGCATTCTTGCTATCAAATCAAGAATTTCATCTCGCCCTGCCGGGTCTAAGCCTGCTGTCGGCTCATCTAAAATCAATATCTCCGGCTTCATCGCAAGAACACCGGCAATTGCCACTCTTCGTTTCTGTCCCCCGGACAAATCAAACGGTGACTGATAATATAATTCTTCAGGAAGTCCAACACTTCTTAATGCTTCAAATGCGCGAAGTCCTGCTTCTTCCTTTGTTAATCCCTGATTCTTTGGTCCAAAACACACATCATCAAAAATCGTTGTCTCAAATAGCTGATGTTCCGGATACTGAAATACCAGGCCGACACGATTACGAAGCTCTCTTAAATCAAAGTCATCGTCATAAATATCCTGTCCGTTAAAATAAATTGCTCCGCTGGTTGCTTTTGTCAATCCATTTAAATGCTGAATTAAGGTAGATTTCCCGGAACCAGTATGTCCAATAATTCCGATAAACTGACCATCCTTAATTTCCAGACTAATATTCTTTAGCGCGTGAATCTGATATGCAGTTTCTTCTCCGTAAATATAATTGACTTTATCTAAAATAATTGACATTTTTCCTAATCCAATCTTTCAAAAACAATCTGTCTGACGCAATCTTTCCTATAAAGAAAAGCGACATCCTGTCCATCTAGTTTGCAATCTTCATAATGGCATCCACTAATTCTTCTCTTGTTAAAACTCCTAGCGGAACATTTAAGCCGGACTGTCTTAATAAATCTGCTAATAAAGTAATCTGAGGAACATCTAATCGGTGCTCTTTTAATTTTCCCACCTGTGAAAAAATTTGTCTTGGTGTTCCCTGCATAACTACTTCGCCTTTATCCATAACATAGACGTAATCCGCGTCTACAACTTCTTCCATATAATGTGTGATTAAAAGTACCGTCACACCTTTTTTCTGATTCAGTTCATGTGCCGCACGTAATACTTCTTTTCGACCATTTGGGTCAAGCATGGCAGTCGGCTCATCTAACACAATACATTTTGGTTGCATCGCCATAACGCCCGCAATTGCCACACGCTGCTTTTGCCCGCCGGATAATTTGTTTGGTGAATGATGGCGGTATTTAAGCATCCCCACAGATTTCAAGCTTTCTTCCACACGCTCCCAGATTTCATCCGTTGGAACCCCGATATTTTCCGGTCCAAATCCAACATCCTCTTCCACCACGCTGGCAATAATCTGATTATCCGGGTTCTGAAATACCATTCCTGCGTTTTTACGAACTTCTAATATATTATCTTCATCCGAAACGTCTTTTCCATCCACCCAGAGCGTTCCCTCTGTAGGCATCAATAACGCATTAATATGCTTTGCCAAAGTGGATTTCCCGGAACCGTTATGTCCTAAAATTGCAATAAACTGTCCCGGCTCCACATCCAAGTCTACATGATTTAATGCCGTCTGAATGGATGCTACATTTCCCTCTTCATCTCTTCGGATATATTCATGCACTAATTTTTTTGCTTTAATAATTCCCATATTTTTTTCCTTTAATCATCCCAGCTTAAACGATGCAGCTCTCCCTCTAATTTCATGTGGTCGAACTGATTCTGACGAAGTGCCTCATATAAAACAATTGCAACCGAATTAGAAAGATTTAATGAACGTGTCTCTCCAATCATTGGAATGCGCACACAGGTATCCGGGTGATCTTTTAAAAGTTCTTCCGGAATTCCGGCACTCTCTTTTCCAAACATAATATAGCAATCCGGCTCATAGGAAACGTCTGAATATACATGTTTTCCCTTCGTAGTTGCCATATAAATTTTCGCATTTGGATTCTTCTCGCAAAACTCATCCCAGTTTACATAAGTTGTCACGTCCAAATCCTTCCAATAGTCCATTCCTGCACGTTTGATTGCTTTTTCATCTAAACGGAAACCAAGAGGTTCAATTAAATGAAGCTTTGTTCCTGTTGCAACACAGGTTCTTCCGATATTTCCGGTATTTGCCGGAATTTCCGGCTCATATAATACGATATTTAACTCTGCCATATCGTTCTCCAAATTCCCGGTCTGCGCAAAAAATGCAAGCCACACATTTTGTGCGGCTTACAGTCTTTTCCTCTGACCGATTTTATTTCTTTTTTTCACGCAATTCTGTTATAAAGACTTCCACACGATCCATAGCTTTCTTTAATACATCCAGTGAATATGCGTAGGAAATTCTCAAAAATCCTTCGCCGCAGGCACCGAATGCTGTTCCAGGAACAAGTGCAACCTTCTGAGCTTCCAATAATTTTGTTGCAAACTCGTCGGATGTCATGCCGAATTCCTTAATACATGGAAATACATAAAATGCGCCAAACGGTTCAAAGCATTCTAATCCCATTTCTTTAAATCGGTGCATCAGATAGCGTCTGCGTCCGTTGTATTCTTCGCGCATTTTTGCTACATCCTCGTCACCATTACGAAGTGCTTCTACTGCCGCATACTGACTGGTAGTTGGTGCACACATGATTGCATACTGATGGATTTTTGTCATCTGCTTAATAATAAGCTCCGGTCCGCATGCGTAACCAAGTCTCCATCCTGTCATGGCATATGCTTTTGAAAAACCATTAATTAAAATTGTTCTTTCCCACATACCCGGAAGAGATGCAATTGTTACGTGGTTATCTAAATAAGTAAGTTCTGAATAGATTTCATCACTTAATACAAAAATATCATGTTTAATAATAACTTCTGCAATTGCCTCTAAATCTGCTTTTTCCATAACAGCTCCGGTTGGATTGTTAGGGAATGGCAGTACTAAAAGCTTTGTCTTTGGTGTAATTGCAGCTTCTAATTCCTCTGCCGTCAGACGGAACTGATTCTCTGCTTTTAATTCAATAACGACCGGTTTACCGCCTGCTAACACACAGCAAGGCTCATAGGAAACATAGCTTGGCTGTGGAATCAGAACTTCGTCGCCTGGATCAAGCATTGCACGCATTGCAATATCAATTGCTTCGCTTCCGCCAACGGTAACAAGGATTTCATTATTTGGATTGTAGGAAACGCCACAGCGTCTCTTTAAATAACGGTCAATTTCTACTTTTAATTCTTTTAATCCGGCATTTGAGGTATAAAAGGTTCTTCCTTTTTCTAAAGAATAAATACCCTCGTCGCGGATATGCCATGGAGTATCGAAATCCGGTTCTCCTACACCTAATGTAATAGCATCTTCCATTTCTGTTACAATGTCAAAAAATTTACGGATTCCAGATGGCTGAATTTTTACAATAGTTTCTGATAATGGGTTTCTCATGGTATCATCTGTATCCTTTCATCTTTTGTCGGCTCTGCAATAACAGTTCCATGGTCTTTGTATTTCTTTAAAATAAAGTTTGTTTTTGTGCTTAATACTGAATCTAATGCAGAAAGCTTTTCAGATACAAACTGTGATACTTCACGCAATGTTTTTCCTTCTAATGTTACCATAAAGTCAAAACCACCGGAAATTAAGTAAACAGAATTTACTTCCGGATAGTTGTAAATGCGCTCTGCAACCTTATCAAATCCCATGCCTCTCTGTGGTGTTACACGAACCTCAATCATAGCTGTTACTTTTTCGATTCCTGCTTTATCCCAGTCAATAATGGTATGATAACCACAAATAATATGTTCTGCTTCCATTTGCTCTAACTCATTCATTACTGTTGCTTCATCTACACCAAGAACAATCGCTAACTCTTTTAAATCGATTCTGCTGTTTTTTTCAATAAAAGTTAAAATCTTTTCACGCATATTTCTTACCCTCTCTTATCTTTATTTTGCAAGCTATTTTTCCACTTTAGGATTCTATTCCCCAAAAACTGCGTAAAGTTCGTCCTCTTTTGGCGGCTCTAAAAATCTACGCTCATCATCGTTTAAAAGCACCCTGTCATTTCCGTCTGTTGCTTTTCCGATAATCGTGGCTTTGATTCCCGCTTTTTCCAGTTCCCGTACAGATGGTTTCCATCTTCTGCTGCCATTAACATACACCCACTGGAAATCAGCTTATATGGATTCACTCCAAAAAACTCACATATTTCTACCGTTTCCTGACGAATTGGTATTTTTTTCAGGTCGATTTCAAGTCCGACGCCAGATGCCTCTGCTATTTCCCACAAAGCTCCAAAAATTCCGCCCTCTGTGACGTCATGCATTGCACTAACGCCAGACGTAACGGCGACTGCGGCCTCCGACTGCACTGATATGTATTCATCCATCTGCTTTGCAGTTTCGATAAAAGGTACTGTAAATCTTGTCTTTAGTTCCTCTTCTTTTTCTTTCGCAATGATGGAAGTTCCTTCTATTCCAATCCATTTCGTCACCAGAATATCCATGCCCGGCTTTGCGCCCGCAGTGGAAATCAGATGACCTTGTTTTACTTTTCCAACACCGCATACCGTAACCACGGGCTGATTAACGGCCCTGGTCACTTCAGTATGACCTCCGATAACCTGTACATTTGCTTTTTTGCATTCTTCTTCCACTTGCTGCATCATCTCGCGGAGTTTTATTTCTCTGATTCGCTCCGGCAACAGCACAGTAAGCATCACACCGATTGGCTCAGCCCCTGAACTTGCCAGGTCATTGACAGTAATTTGAATTGCCAGCTTTCCAATGTCTTTGGCAGTTCCTGTAATTGGGTCTGTTGACATCACAAGAATTTCATCCGGCGCAAGCTGCACTGCTGCACAGTCCTCACCAACGCCTGCCCCAAGAACTACTTCCGGTCTTCTTGTATGAATTTGTTTAAATACGGAGCGTTTCAAGACGTTCTCCGGGACTTTTCCTACCTTCATATCATCAATTCCTTAGTTATAGTGATAGGCTGTCTCTTTTGAGACAGCCTGTATGATTTTTGCATAGGCAAAAAAATCAATTTTCTTATTTATTGTCCGTCAGCACTGCCATCTGTATTGTTCGTAATCTGGCTTTCATCAACAGTTCCTGTGATTGCTGCTTCTTCCTGTGAAACCGGTGGAGCACTCTGCTCCGGTGCAACAATCGTACTTGCATTTACTGCATAAGACGCAACTGCTGCATAAATCGTAGCTTCATCACCGGTTGCCAGGGCAGCGTTTACAGCTGCTGTTACATTCGCATCCGCAGATGCTGTACCGATATTTACAATCTTCGGAGAAGACTTGTAAGTGCTGCTGTTATATTTCTCTCTGCTTACTTCCACACCATCTTCTGTTACAACCTTCCAAAGTCTTGCAACATACCCTACATGCTTTGACTGTACCTGGCTGACATAACCAACCGGATCCGCTGTTCCGACAAACTGTGTTACAGGATCTTCTCTGGCAACCACTTCGCTAACATAACTTACTTTGCGGTTTTCCGGTCTTGTTTCCTCTCCATAAATGTTAAAGTAAACATTTTTTCCAACAGTATATCCTTCAATATAAATTGGTGTATCTAAGTTATTTTTAAATTTTAAATCTTTATAATCACCGGCAATTGCCGCATCCATAGATGGCTGTACATAGCTTACTATCATAGAATGATTAGAACGCTGTGTTACTTCAAGCTCTGCAAGAATTACTGCATTATATAATGTAGAAGATACCTGACACACGCCGCCGCCATAGGACTGAACCGTCTGTCCATTCTCATAAGCTCCTGCCAATTCATATCCACCTGATTTATCAAGAGGTGCCATTGTCTGACCTGCAGAAAACTCTTCTCCCGGATACAAAACTGTACCATCGATTTTACCGGTTGCAACGCTGATATTGGTACATCTTGCTGCAGAAGAATCACTGTAATTAGTGTTGTAGCTTCCAAGTACATCCTGAATCTTAGAAAGTTCTTCTTCTGTTCCCTTCGGCTCTTCAATATCTGCAACCAAAGTAATTTCTGCTGCACTTCCATCCCATGATTCATTTAAATAATTTTCAATTGCTGTCACGGATTCTGCTACGTTTACAACTACGCCTGCATTTCCTTTTATAATGACAAATTCACCATTTTCACGAATAAGTCCGTTATCAACTGCTTCTATGTTAAGTTCATCCACATTTGCTTCTAATAAAGCAGTAACAACTGCTGTATCAACGCTCATGGAAAAAGGAATCACCTTTGAGCCCTGCTCTAAATCTTTCTTATCCTTATAACGCTTAATTAAATTACCGCTTTTACATACATCCATTGCCTGCTGAACCAGGTTCTCATCTGTATAAGTAAGACCAAGCTCTGCCGCTGTTACAGTAATTTTTCTCTCATCTGCTGAGAGTGTCAGTACTGCTTCTCTAGAGCTTGCAACATAAGCGCTTACTGCTCCGGCTGCTTCTTCTGCGGTCATTCCACCAACATATACATTACCAATATAAACCCCTTCGGCAATTGTTTCTTTCTCATCTGCTTTCGCATTTACCGTTGTTATCGTAATTGCTCCCAAGACACATACAATTGCTACTAGTGATATGATTTTTTTCATCTTTTTCATTTATTCTACCCTCTATATCTATTGCCACTGCATGAGTTTTTGCTTTTTCAAATACAAGTTCCGCCAAAGCAAAAATCTTTTTCATCATATTTTATCATAACTGCTTCTATTTTCAAGGTGCATATCCACGAATATATTTGACTGTCAAAGCATTTTTTAGTATATTTTTACATGAAAGCAGCTATGATAGTTGTTAGTACCATTGTTCCAATTAATACAAGAACGACAGCAGCCATAACATACCGATTTTTCTTCTTACCAAAATTATACATAATATCTCCCTCGCTTTCTAAAATAAAGGTTTAAAAACAGAAAGGATGCGCACTATGGCATTTCCATTTTTAGGTATTTTTCTTATTGTTATTTTACTGATTCAAATTTACCGCAAAAAAGGCTTCGACCAGCAAAAAGCACTCGAAGACGCATTTTGGGACCGCGAACATGAAGCAAATCATGTACGCCGTCAGGATATCAGCGGACTTCCCTATATTACCATACCTTTGGACAAATTTCCAATAGGTATCTGTTCGGATGAAATCTTAAAAAAATATGAACTGGAACTGGAAAATTTAAAGGATGCTAAAATTTTAAATCTAGGCAGCCAGTCAAACACTGATTTGAAGATGAAATATGGTCCTGCGAATCTTCCTCTTTTAACCGAGTATGATGAAAATTTTTCCAGACTTGCCAGGCTTTTACCTGAATACGCAAAGGCACTTATTGAGTGTGGCTATGAAAATGAAGCTATTCCTGTATTAGAATTTGGCATTGACTGCAAAACGGATGTAAGTACGAATTACACTCTGCTGGCGGACTATTACAAACGCCGGGGGGATATGGCTGCCATCGACCGTCTGGCGGAAAATGCAGCTCAGTTAGAATCCCTAATGAAGCAGCCGATTCTTGACAAACTTTCTGCAATCTAAGGATAAGACAGCTTCCTCTTAAGACTCCTGCTTTGGCACTTTTCCGTATTGGACAATCAGTAAATCTGTCAGTCTTGACATTTCACTCTTATTCATACTATCGGTATTCGGCGGCATATCAATTCCATGATATGCCGTAAATTGTTTCAGATAACGCTTCTGCTGCGGCGTTGCAGGTGACTGCTTCTTCGCCTTATACTGTAACGGTTTTGGCAAAAAAGCATCCGGCTCTTTCTCATAATATGCAGCCTTTAGCTTTTCAAAAATCTCTGCGGTTTCTGCTGCATCATCCAAAGCTCTGTGGGCATTTTTTCTTTGAATATCAAAATAAGTACACAGACTTTCCAAGTCTTTTTTCTGATCCGCCGGAAGAAATTTTCTTGCCAGCTTTAATGTATCCACCGCACTTTTTTCCAGTGTCAGTTTATGATTGACTGCCCATTGCTTTAAAAAGCCATAATCAAAAATTATATTCTGCCCTACCAGTAAATCATCTCCGAGAAATTCCAGAAAACAAGAAACTGTCTCGTCTAAATCTGCTCCTGCATCTGCCATTTCCCGGGTGATTCCGGTTAATTCTATGACTTTTTCAGACAATGCCACCTTCGGATTTACAATTTCTGAGAAAAACTCCACCGGTTTTCTATTCCGTACCTTTACAGCTCCTAGTTCTAAAATTTTATCTGTTTCGGCATTGAGACCTGTCATTTCAAGGTCAATTACCACATAATCATTTAATATCATACCTGCCTCATCCTACGCGACTATTCTTTCGTATTGCCTATCCCCTGTTAATCTCCGGTTTATTTTTCCCCTGCTTTTTTTCAGTACGCTTTTTCTTCGTTGTATTGTCCTCCGATTTGCACAAGTCCTGTAAAAAACACTCCTCGCATTTTGGACTTCGTGCAAAACAAACGTTTCTTCCAAAGGAAATTATCTGAATATTATACAAAATCCAATGTTCCTTGGGCAGTACCTTCATCAAATCGTATTCTATCTTTTCCGGGTCCGTCTCTTCTGTAAATCCAAGTCTTTTTGAAATTCGCTTCACATGTGTATCTACAACAATGCTTGGTTCGTTATAAATATTTCCACGAATCACATTGGCTGTTTTTCTTCCCACTCCGGCAAGTCCGGTTAATTCTTCTAATGTGCGCGGAACTTCGCCATGATAGTCATATACCAGGCTTCTTGTACATGCTATGATGTTTTTTGCTTTATTATGATAAAAACCGGTAGATTTGATGTCCTGTTCTAATTCTGCAAGCTCGGCATTTGCAAACTTTTCCAGCGAATCATATTTTTTAAATAGCTGCTCCGTCACAATATTTACCCTGGCATCCGTACACTGCGCACTTAAAATTACTGCAATTAACAACTGCCAGGGTGTCTCATGATTCAGATAACATATATATTCCGTACCATAGGCTTCATCCAGACGCTTTAAAATTTCTTCCGTTCTTTTTTTCAATTTATAATCTCCTCTACAATCTTTACCTTTGCCTGATGGTCAAGGGGGTCACGCTGCTCATAATCAAACAGCACATATCTCGGCTTTTCCATGCGTTTCGGCAAGCTCATTACTGTTTTCACCGTCTTGTCCGGAAATTCATAATGAAATGGCTCAACATGACTCTTCATACCATTTTTACAGTAATGGCGGGTCTGCTCTTTAAACTCCGCACCTGCCGGCGCCCAACGTGGTCTGCTCTTGCAATTCTCACGATAATATAAATCAAAAGTCAGGCTTTCTTCGATAAGACGTAATATATCTTCATCCATGCCCTTCTCCTGCAAAAATTCAAGCAGAATTTCACATCTTCGGATTCTCGTATGACTCATGCCAAAATAACCACATTTTTCATAAAAGGTTCCAAGCTCCTGAAACATATAAAAAGGGCTTTCGAACAACGGCTCTAACATCTTCATCGTAATTTCAAACTGTCCACTGTTATAATAAACTTCAAGCATTTCTTCCACCTGCCTGATTTTTAAAATCTCCTCAAAAGAAAGCCATTTCGTACAAAGTACTTCATACGGCGCAGTGGAACGATAAATCATCTCATATTCCTCTGCATGCTCGTACATATAAGAGCCTTTCAGCACCTTTAAAAAGCCAAGCTGCAGCTGATTTGGCTTTAATTCATAAATTTCATCAAAGGATTTTGCAAAGGTTGCATAATCCTCATAGGGCAGTCCTGCAATCAAATCCAAATGCTCATGAATGTTTTCATTTTTCTGAATCTTTTTTACAATATCCTTTAACAAATCCAGCTTCATGGTGCGGTGAATTTCTGTAATGGTTGCTTCATTTGTGGACTGCACACCGATTTCAAGCTGAATCAATCCCGGACGCATTGTTCCAATTAATTCCAGTTCATCTTCCCTCAGTAAATCAGCAGATATTTCAAAATGAAAATTTGTAATTCCATTGTCATGTTCTTTAATAAAACGCCAGATTTCCATTGCATGCTCATGCTTACAGTTGAAAGTTCTGTCTACAAATTTTACCTGTGGAACTTCCTTTTCAATAAAAAACGCAAGCTCTTTTTTCACAAGCTCAACATCCCTGAAACGTAACCGCTTGTCCACCGAAGAAAGACAGTAGCTGCAGCTAAACGGACATCCTCTGCTGGATTCATAGTAAATGATTCTATTTTTGAAATCACCTACCGTATCATAGCAGAAGGGAATATCACTCATATTCACAGGCTCCCGGGAAGCGGTAAATTTCACTTTACATTCTGCCATCTCTGTATTTTTTCGTGCATCATCCATTTCTTTTACTGCTACCCCTGCATGATTTGCGCACTGTCCGCCCACCACGGACTCGCAAAATGCAATTCCTGAAATTTCTGAAAGTTCCCTGTCATGGTTTACATAATATCCACATAACTGCCGGAAGGTTTCCTCGCCCTCTCCAATCATCACACCTGTAACCTCCGGATGGTCTTTAAGAAAGTCTTCCACTTCGTAAGACACCTCCGGACCTCCCACCCAGATTGGAACGTTTGGGCAGATTTTATGAAATTCATGTATCAGCTCTTCTACATAACCAATATTCCAGATATAACAGGAAAAGCAAAGTACATCCGGCTTATGCTTATAAATTTGTTCTAAGATATAATCTGTCCGATTATTAATGGTATATTCACCAATCGCGATATGTTTTTCGTATTCCTTTGCGTAAGCACGCAGGCTGTATACAGCCAGATTGGAATGTATATATTTTGCATTGATTGCTGTCAGTAAAATTTTCATAATCGTATTCTCTTTTCTTATTTCTTTCGCCGCTCATTGTGCGCCGTGTCACATTAGAAACCACGGTTAAAACGATATTCGTTTTCAAAGGTTTATCGAAACGTTTTGCCTATGCGATATTATAGCATGCCTTTCTAAAAATAAAAAGAAAGAGACAATCGCAACAAAAATTACGATCGTCCCTCTATTTTAAAATAACTTTTACAATTGTTATATTTCTGCACTCTGCATCATCACGCAGGTTAACAAGTGCTCCATTATTTAACATTTTTACCAAAGGTCTTAACGGAAAACGTTCAAAGTTCTGAACCACAACTGCATGTCTTCCGTCTGATAACATAATCTCACATCCAACCGGGTAAACTGCAATTTTCTTGATAAAAACATCTACCAGTCCCGGATCAAATTCTTCTCCTGCCTGTGACATCAGGTATTCTACTGCCTCTGATGGTGACAAGGCCGATTTCGACGGATGCTTGGAGGTTAAAATATCATAACAGTCTGTCATCCTAATAATTCTCGCATAGATTGGTATTTCTTCACCCGACTTTTTGTTTGGATAACCTTTTCCATTGTATGCTTCATGATGCATCAACACACTCTGCACTACTAACGAAGAAAAGTTATAGTTATTTTTTAAAAACTCAGCTCCAAGCTTTGGATGCTGTCTTAACTGTTCACTCTCTGCTTTTCCCTGTTCCATGCCGCCCTTAATTAAATTGGCATCCACAAACTGTTTACCTATATCATGCAGTAAAGCTGCCGTTGCAAGCTGAAACAACTGTTTTTTCTTTAGACCAGATCTTGCTCCCACAATCACGGAAAGCATTGCAACATTCACAGAATGAAAAAAGATATAATCATTATAATTTTTAATATCCAGCACATTCAGCATAATATCACCACTACTGAGGATATCTTCTACTACACTTTCAATCGTCTTTTTTATCTTTATTTCTGCAACCGGCGGTACGTTTGCTTCATAATCAAAGGAAAATAAATTATGAATCACTTTAAGCGCCTGGCTTCTCACCTGCGGATTCAAAACCTGCTGAATCTCTACCCCGCGCGAAAAATCATCATCAATATATATTCCCGGAAATCCCATAAATTCAAGATTCGAAATCGTCTCTTCTGTCAAAAGCAAGTGTTTTTTTAATAATACTCTTCCTGAACCATCGTATATATTCTGCCCTAGAGCCATTCCAGGCATCAGTTTCCTCGTTGGCAAATAACGCATTTATACTTCCTTCCTAAACGTAACAATGTTGTTCTATTCTATAACAATTATTCATCAAATTCAACAGTCACAAAGTACCCTTTTGGTGTCTCTTTAATATCCACAACCTTGCCTTCCTTCGATTTAATTCTCTGACTTACAACATAATTTGCAGACATTGCATATGCCTGTCCCAACGTGTAATAATAGGAAGTTGGTAATTTTCCTTCTGTAATTGGAAGTACCTGTCCTACTTCCAATAAACCGGTCCGTTCCATTTTAAATTCTTCGCGTCTCATCCTTCGCCTCCGCTGTCTGAATCATATTTCCCATGTTATTTTTTCCATCATTATAGTATAATGTTGCAACGTTCACAAGGCGACAAAAGTGCTATTTATCAACACTTTAATATACAAAACATATCTCAGGTACAAGGAGACTTATGAAAACATATGAAGAAATTTTCGACCGGTTCTTGTCAACTGCTGTCGAAACACTTAACGCAGAAGAGATTTATGATGCAATGATGCAGGCACTTATCCCAATTCTAAACGCTGATGGGTTACTGCTGATGATGAAAGAACAATCCGGCGATATTTTTCGTGTCACACGGGAATTTGGAAATATTTCTTATCTAAAAAAATACAGTGTACCGGACCAAAGTGTTTTGCAAAGACTTCGTCAGTCAGACAGTTTTATCTGCGTCGACAACTGCAATTCCAAAGAACTGATTTTCCTTTTAACGGTTCGCAAGCAGGAATGGCTGAAATTAGAAAATATCAAAGCATTTTATACCATTAAATATAATAATTCTATCATTGGTTTTCTTTATATTGCAGACCACAAACACCAGCCATTAGACAGTACACAAAGAATGTACCTGGATAAAATCTGTCATTATACAGCTTATACACTGCGTAATGCAAACCTGTACCAGACTGCTTATCGTGCCTCGATTACTGATGAGCTTACCTCTCTTTATAATAGAAAAAACGCATTTGAGCGCATTGAGCAGGCATGTGCCTTAGGTCATCCAAAAACTCTGCTTATTTTCGATATTGATGATTTTAAATTATACAATGAATTATATGGCTCAAAGGAAGGAGACGAACTGGTTTATCGGTGCGCACAGGTTGTTCTTCAGGAAATGGAACAAGGTGATGCAGCCTTTCGCTTCGGTGCAGACGAGCTTATGGTATTAAAGGATGGGGATAATATAGATTCCGTAAGAGATTTTGCCCAACGTGTCATCTTTGGTATTTCCGAAAGTTTTCCTTCTGACACTGTCTGGGATGCAACAATTACCTGTGGAATTTCCACATTTCCAAATATTTCTAAGGACGCCGCTTCTTTTTTACATAATGCGGAGCAGGCTGTTTATTATGGAAAAATGGAAGGAAAAGGTCATATTATCACTTACTCAAAAGGGTTGGAAAACCGTTCAAATAACCCGGATATCCGTGCCACTTATGAGCGAATTGCACCAACCATTTATGCCCTTACTGCTGCAATTGACGCAAAGGATACTTACACCTTCGTTCATTCCATGAACGTTTCCAAATATGCGGTAATTCTGGCAGAAGCACTTGGCATGAATGATACTGAAATCGAAATTGTTCGTGAAGCAAGCTTATTACATGACATTGGAAAAATCAGTATTCCGGAGCATATTCTAAAGAAAGATTCCCGCTTAAGTGATGAAGAATACAGTATTATGAAAACACACGTGGAAAATTCCACAAAAATGATTCGTTATCTGCCAAATATGGATTATGTAATCCCGGCAGTTGTCGGACACCATGAACGTTATGATGGAAAAGGATATCCGAGAGGCCTTGCCGGAGAAGATATTCCTTATATGGCACGTATCTTAACCATCGCAGACTGCTTTGATGCCATGACCGCAAAACGTCCTTACAAGCAGCCAATGTCTGTATCCTATGCAATCAATGAATTAGAAAGAAACAGTGGTACACAATTTGACCCTGAGCTTGCAAAAAAATTCATATCCCTCATTTACGAAGGAAAAATTACTGTTTAAAAAAGCGTCGCCGCGCGACGCTTCAAAAAACGCTTCGCGTTTTTCTCCGATATACACCACGTACGAGCACTTTCCTATAAAGTAAAAAAGCGTCGCCGCGCGACGCTTCAAAAAACGCTTCGCGTTTTTCTTTGACATACACCACGTACGAGCACTTTTCTATAAAGTAAAAAAGCGTCGCCGCGCGACGCTTCAAAAAACGCTTCGCGTTTTT
>X314_Red_Deer__coassemble_106_pt1 | contig 16286 bp, 11 predicted proteins | sample X314_Red_Deer__metabat2_high_PE_002 | metagenome-assembled genome bin X314_Red_Deer
GATGGAAAATAGTAACATTCTGTTCCACCTTGTCTTAACTTTTCTAAAATATCCTTTGAACTTACGCCGTAGGTATTTTTTTCGCGGGCTGCATAAATATCTGCTAAAACAACTACGTCTGCCATGGATAAAACTTCCGCAAAGTCATCTAAAAATGCTTTGGTTCTGGAATAAGTGTGCGGCTGGAATGCAAGCACCAGGCGGTTATGAGGGTATTTATCCGCTGCAGTTAAGGTGGCACGAATTTCTGTTGGATGATGTGCATAATCATCTACAATAGTTATCCCATCCACTGTTCCCTTGTACTGGAAACGACGGTTGGCACCACCAAAGGCAGCAAGACCGGAAAAAATGTCTTCCTTAGAAATATTTAAATCCAGTGCCAAAGCAATGGCGGATAAAGCATTTGAAACATTGTGCATGCCCGGAACGTTTAATTTGACGTCCATGATTTTCTCGTTACGGTACATTGCAGTAAAGGAAGCACATGCTTTTTCGTCGAAAGAAATATTTTCCGGGTAAAAATCGCATTCTGTACTAAGTCCATATGTAATGGTTTTTGCAGGAATGTCTGCAACGATTTCTGCATAGTTTTCAATATCGCCATTAATAATAATTGCTCCATCTGACTTTGTGTTTTTTGCAAAAAGCTGGAAAGAATTCCGGATGTCGTTAATATCTTTAAAGAAGTCGAGATGTTCTGCTTCTATATTTAATATAATGCTGTATTTGGGACGAAAGTTTAAAAAGCTGTTGGTATATTCGCAGGCTTCTGAAATAAAAACGTCGGATTTGCCTACACGTAAATTACCGTCGATGGCTTTCAAAATTCCGCCAACAGTAATTGTTGGGTCTTTTCTGGCTTCAAGAAGAATCTGACTAATCATTGAGGTTGTTGTTGTCTTGCCGTGGGTACCGGCTACTGCAATGGAGTTCTGGTAATTGTCCATAATTTGTCCAAGCAGTTCGGCGCGGCTTAACATTGGGAGACCTTTTTCTTTTGCACAGATAAATTCAGGATTGTTTTCGGAAATGGCTGCGGTGTAGACTACCAAATCGATTCCCTCTATTATATTAGAAGCCTTCTGACCATAGAAAATTTGCATACCCAGTTCAGAAAGATGCTTGGTCAGTTCGGATTCTTTCGCATCGGAACCGGAAATTGTAAAACGAGCTTCGTGAAGAATTTCTGCAAGACCGCTCATACTGATGCCGCCAATACCGATAAAGTGAACGTGGATTGGCTGTTCAAAATTAAGTTTATACATAGTAACTACCTGCCTATTTTATTTTCATATTGTTAATATGCTAATTATAACCCTATATTATGAATTTGCAAATTCTTTTGCCCATTTTTCTTTATTTTATGCAAGTGAGAAAATATTGGGAAATATATGAAAATTTCGTATAAAGCGACAAAAAACTGCAAAAAAGCGTAGGGTTGTTGTGAAAAATGATGTACATTATTGTCGCAATATGTTATACTTTATGTATCAAATGAATCAGATTGACTAGAAAGTGACGAGGTGATTGACGTGATTCGAAAAGAAATGATAGCAATGCTACTAGCAGGAGGCCAGGGAAGCCGTCTGGGCGTCCTGACATCAAGAGTTGCAAAGCCGGCGGTTGCATTCGGGGGAAAATATCGTATTATTGATTTTCCACTCAGCAATTGTATTAATTCCGGCATTGATACGGTAGGTGTGCTGACGCAGTATCAGCCATTACGTCTGAATACCCATATTGGAATTGGTATTCCATGGGATTTAGATAGAAATAATGGTGGTGTAACGGTTTTACCGCCATATGAACGTAGTGATAACAGCGAATGGTATACAGGAACTGCCAACGCCATATATCAGAATATGAATTATATGGAACAGTATAATCCGGAATATGTTTTGATATTATCCGGTGACCATATTTATAAGATGGATTATGAAGTGATGTTGGATTTCCATAAGGAAAATAAGGCCGATGTTACAATCGCTACAATGCCGGTTCCGCTTGAGGAAGCAAGCCGGTTTGGTATTGTAATTGCAGATGAAGACAAACGCATTCGCGAGTTTGAGGAAAAACCGGAACATCCGAGAAGTAATCTTGCTTCGATGGGTATTTATATTTTCTCTTGGAAAGTATTAAAAGAGGCACTGATTGCAATGAAAGATCAGAGCAGTTGTGACTTTGGAAAACATATTATTCCATACTGCCATGAGAAAAAACAGCGTCTTTTCGCATATGAGTACAATGGATACTGGAAAGATGTTGGAACATTAGGCTCTTATTGGGAAGCCAATATGGAATTAATCGATTTGATTCCTGAATTTAATTTATATGAAGAGTATTGGAAGATTTACACAAAGAGCGACATTATTGAGCCACAATATTTGTCAGCTGATTCAGTTGTTGAGAAGAGTATTATCGGGGAAGGCACTGAAGTGTATGGAGAGGTGCACAGCTCTGTCGTTGGTGCAGGTGTAACGATTGGAAAGGGAAGTATTGTCCGGGATTCCATTATTATGAAGGGTACACAGATTGGTGATAATGTTATCATTGATAAATCAATTATAGCTGAAAACTGCGTGATTGGTGATAATGTTACACTTGGAGTAGGCGAAGAAAAACCGAACAAACTGAATGATAAGATTTATTCATTTGGCCTTGTGACAATTGGTGAAGATTCAACTGTTCCTTCTAACGTTACAATTGGAAAGAACACTGCGATTTCCGGCGTGACTAGGAAAGAAGATTATCCAAGTGGAATCCTTGAAAGCGGTGAAGTAATTATTAAGGCAGGTGACTCAGAATGAAGGCAGTAGGAATTATTTTAGCCGGCGGTAATAGCAGCCGAATGCAGGAGTTATCCAATAAAAGAGCGATTGCAGCTATGCCGGTAGGCGGTGGATATCGTAGTATAGACTTTGCGCTGAGCAATATGAGTAATTCCCATATTCAGACGGTTGCAGTGCTTACACAGTATAGCGCAAGATCCTTAAATGAACATCTTAGTTCTTCTAAGTGGTGGGATTTTGGTAGAAAGCAGGGGGGATTATTTGTATTTAATCCAACAGTTACAGTTGATAACAGCTGGTGGTACAGAGGGACAGCTGATGCGATGTACCAGAACATCAACTTTTTAAAGAGACGCCATGAGCCATATGTAATTATCAGTAGTGGTGACTGTGTATACAAAGTTGATTTTAACAAGGTTTTAGATTACCACATTGAGAAGAAAGCGGATATTACCGTTGTGTGCAAAGACATGGGACCGGAAGTGGATGTCAGTCGTTACGGTGTTGTTCGTATGAATGAGGATTCAAGAATTACAGAGTTTGAAGAGAAACCAATGGTATCTCAGTCAAATACTATTTCAACAGGTATCTATATCGTGCGTAGAAGACAGCTCATTGAGATGTTAGAGAGAAGTGCAGAAGAAGACCGTTGGGATTTTGTAACAGATATATTGATTCGTTACAAGAATATGAAACGAATTTATGGTTATAAGATGAAAGAATACTGGAGTAATATTTCTTCTGTAGAAAGCTATTTCCAGACGAATATGGATTTCTTGAAACCGGAAGTTCGTAAATATTTCTTCCGTGAAGAACCAAGAATCTGTTCTAAAGTAGATGATCTTCCACCGGCAAAATACAATGTTGGCTCAGATGTGCGCAACAGCTTGATTGCCAGCGGCTGTATTATTAACAGTAAGGTGGAGAACTCAGTTCTGTTTAAGAAGGTATTTGTCGGTAAGAACTGTGTGATTAAGAATTCCATTATCTTAAATGATGTATATATTGGTGATAACACGCACATTGAAAACTGTATAGTAGAAAGTCGCGATACGTTAAAAGCAAATACATACTATTGTGGCGAGAATGGAATTAAAATTGTATCTGAAAACAATGACAGATACGTATTATAACTACAAGTAGACAGAATATTTTAAAACCGGATTGCATTTATGCAACGAGCGAGGAGGGGCACAAGATTATGCAGATTACAGATGTCAGAATCAGAAAAGTCGAAAAAGAAGGAAAAATGAAAGCAGTGGTATCAATTACAATTGATGAAGAATTCGTTGTACATGATATCAAAATTATTGAAGGCGAGAAAGGATTATTCATCGCAATGCCTAGCAGAAAGGCAGCAGATGGTGAATATCGTGATATCGCGCATCCAATTAATTCTGAAACAAGAGATCGCATCCAGAAACTGATTTTAGAGAAATATCAGGAAACACTGGACGCAGAAGCATAGAAACGTGTTGTAAAAATATTTATGGGGATTGTTCACGAAAGTGGACGTATAGCAAAGGGTAGGAGATAGATTAGAACCAGTTCATAATAAGCTTATGAACTGGTTCTTTTTGTTTTATCCAACACTCACCGAACTTTTCGTTACAAAAGAATAAATGTGAATGTTCTAAGTTTCTGATAATATAAATTGTGCCGGAATGAACTTTTGGGAAAGCTTTATTGGCAAAGACCCCTCGAAGGAATAATTTTTCTTGTAAATTTTGAAATCCAATGTAAAATAGAACATAGACTAAATTAATTGATGAAAAGAAAGCAGCTGGGGGAAAATAAAACAGCGCAGAAATGAGGAAAAAGAATGAGTGATTTAAGAGCAGTCATTTTAGCAGCAGGAAAAGGTACAAGAATGAAATCAGAGCTTCCAAAGGTGGTGCATACTATCGACGGAAAATGTCTGGTAGATTATGCCATTGATGCAGCAACAGGAGCAGGTGCAAAAGAAATCTGTTTAGTTGTTGGCTATAAGAATGAGGTAGTAAAGGAAAGTATCTGCCATAAGGATGTGAGATTTGCATTACAGGAAGAACAGCTTGGCACGGGTCATGCGGTAAAATGTGCAAAAGACTTTTTAGGTGAAGAAGGAGAAACTTTAATTTTATTTGGAGATACTCCATTGATTACAGCTGAGACATTAAGCAGACTGATTGCATTTCATAAAGAGAAAAAGAATGCAGTTACTGTATTGTCAGCAATGATTGATGATCCAACGGGATATGGAAGAATTATCCGTGATGCAGAGGGTAACTTTGTAAAAAGTGTAGAGCATAAGGATGCATCAGAAGCAGAACTTGCCTCTAAGGAGATTAATTCCGGAATGTACATTTTTGATACAAAAGAATTAAGCGAAGCATTAGAAAAGTTGACACCAAACAATGCACAGGGGGAATATTATCTGCCGGATACATTAACAATTATTAAAGATAAAAATCTTCGTGTGGATGCATTTGCATTAGAAAGTCCGGAAGATATTACCGGGGTAAACGACCAGGAACAGCTTGCGGCAGCCGCAGAGATTATCAGAAAACGAATCAATGAAAAGAATTAGTGATTTTTTTTGCTGGAAGGTTGTGACTGCATGGCGGCAAAAATCCAGAATGCATAGGAAAGAGGAAAAAATGTTTTTAATTGTAGGACTTGGAAACCCAACAAAGCAGTACGAGAAAACAAGACATAATATTGGATTTGATGTGATTGATGCCTTATCGGATAAATATAATATTAGTGTAAGTGAAAAAAAACATAAGGCTCTTTGTGGAAAAGGAGTAATTGAGGGCGTAAAGGTTGTGTTGGCAAAACCACAGACCTTTATGAACTTAAGTGGTGAAAGTGTTGCTGAGCTGTTGAATTATTATAAGCTTGATCCGGAGACAGAAATGCTGGTGGTTTATGATGACATCAGCTTAGAACCTGGAAATATCCGCATTCGTAAAAAAGGAAGTGCGGGTGGGCACAACGGAATTAAAAATATAATTGCACAGACAGGAACACAGAATTTTATGCGTATCAAGGTCGGCGTTGGCGAAAAGCCGAAGGGCTGGGATTTGGCAGATTATGTGCTTGGCCATTTTGAGAAAGAAGACCGCGTGAAAGTGGAAGAAGCCATTGTTCATGCAATCGAAGCCACAGGTCTTATGGTAAATGGCGACGTGGATAAGGCGATGAACGACTATAACACAAAACAGAGCTAAGAAAGGTATGGTTATTAGGTGAAAGCATTCCAAATACCACTGCAGGAACTGCAGGGATATGACAGATTACAGGAAGCGTTAAAGAAGCATAAGGGCGTTATTCAGGTGTCCGGCTGTATTGATGCAGTAAAACCACATATGATTCATAGTGTTAACAATGGTTCTGGAAACAGAATCATTGTTACTTTTCATGAGCAAAAAGCGAAAGAACTTTACGAAGAATATCGTTTTTTTGATAAGAAAACAGCGTACTATCCGGCAAAGGATATCCTGTTTTATCAGTCAGATATCCGGGGCAATGTGCTGACCGCAGAGCGAATCAACGCATTAAAAATGATGGCAGAGGAAGAAGAATGCACCATCATTACCACCTTTGATGGATTGATGAATCCGATGGCAAGCCCGGAAAAATTTATACCGGCGGTTGCGAAAATTGCGGTTGGGGATGAAGTTAATTTAGAGAAGCTGACAAAGCACTTGGTAGAACTTGGTTATGAAAAAAATTATCAGGCAGAGACGATGGGACAGTTTTCTGTGCGTGGAGGAATTATTGATATTTTTCCTCTGACGGAAGAAAATCCATTTCGAATTGAGTTGTGGGGAGACGAAGTAGATTCGATTCGTTCCTTTGAACCGGAAAGTCAGCGTTCCATTGAAAATCTTGAAGAAGTGCACATTTATCCGGCTTGTGAGCTGGTATTAACGGACGAAGAACGCCGCGCCGGAGTGGATAAAATTTTAAAAGAAGCAGAAAAAATATCTGCAAAATTCCGCAAAGAAATGAAAACAGAGGAAGCCTATAGGGTGAAAGCCGCTGCAGAAGAATTTGCGGAGGAAACGTTAGAGTATGGAATCAGTGCAGGGTTAGATGCGTATCTTTCTTATTTTTGCAGCGAAAGAGTATCCCTTTTGGATTATTTTCAGAAAGAAGATACGATTATTTTTTTGGATGAAACTGCGCGCACAATTGAACGTGGTATCGCTACAGAGACTGAGTTTTCGGAAAGCATGAAGCAGCGTTTAGAAAAGGGTTACATCCTTCCAGGACAGATGAGGGAGCTTTTTTCCTGCAAAGAAATTCTTGCAAAAATAAATAACAGAAAGTGTGTGGCGTTAGTTGCCCTTGATATGAAAAAGCAACAGTTGGATATTAAGGAGCATATTGATATTCAGTCGAAAACGGTAAATCCTTACAACAACAGCTTTGAGCTTTTGGTAAAGGACTTAAACCGCTATAAAAAGAACGGATACCGCACGATTTTATTATCCAGTTCAAGAACCAGAGCGAAACGTCTTGCAGATGATTTAATGACAGAGGGACTTAACACCTTTTATTCAGAGGATTTTGAACATGAAGTAAAACCGGGCGAAATCATGACCGGTTATGGAAAAGTGAAAAAGGGCTACGAATATCCGGCAGTAAAATTTGTTGTGATATCAGAAAGTGATATTTTTGGCGGAGAAAAGAAGAAAAAGAAACGTCATCGTGTGTATGAGGGCGAAAAGATAGCAAGCTTTACCGATTTAAATATCGGAGATTATGTAGTGCATGAGAATCATGGACTTGGAATTTACCGCGGTATCGAAAAAATCGAAGTCGATAAGGTAGAAAAGGATTACATTAAGATTGAGTATGCCGGTGGTGGAAATCTTTATATTCTTGCGACACAGCTTGAACTGATTCAAAAATTTGCAGGTGCCGAAGCGAAAAAGCCAAAGTTAAATAAGCTTGGCAGTCAGGAATGGAATAAAACGAAAACAAAGGTGCGGGGAGCAGTCAAAGAGATTGCAGGCGACCTTGTGCGGCTTTATGCAGTTAGACAAAATGAACAGGGCTTTGCATATGGTCCTGATACGGTATGGCAGAGAGAATTTGAAGAAATGTTTCCGTTTGAGGAAACGGAAGACCAGGATTTGGCAATCGAAGCCACCAAGAAAGACATGGAAAGCACGAAAATTATGGACCGTTTAATTTGCGGTGACGTAGGTTATGGAAAAACAGAGATTGCGATTCGTGCGGCATTCAAGGCAGTTCAGGACGGTAAGCAGGTAGCATTTCTTGTACCGACAACCATTCTTGCCCAGCAACATTACAATAATTTTGCCCAGCGTATGAAGGATTTTCCTGTAAATGTAGATTTATTATGCCGTTTCCGTTCATCAGCAGAACAGAAAAAGACTATTGAAAAGCTGAAAAAAGGTCAGGTAGACATTATTATCGGAACGCACCGACTACTTTCAAAGGACGTGGTTTATAAAGATCTCGGACTTTTGATGATTGATGAGGAACAGCGTTTTGGTGTTACCCATAAAGAGAAAATTAAGCAGTTAAAAAATAACATTGATGTTTTAACCTTAACAGCAACGCCGATTCCAAGAACCCTGCATATGAGCCTTATTGGTATCCGGGATATGAGTATTTTGGAAGAACCCCCAATGGATCGAATCCCAATCCAGACCTATGTTATGGAGTATAACGAAGAACTGGTGCGTGAAGCCATTTCCAGAGAATTAGCCCGCGGAGGACAGGCATATTATGTTTACAACCGGGTGAAGGAAATAGAGGATGTTGCAACCAAAATAGCAGAGCTTGTACCGGAAGCAAACGTGGCATATGCCCATGGGCAGATGAAAGAAACAGAGCTTGAAAATATTATGTACCGCTTCATTAACGGAGAAATTGATGTATTGGTTTCTACCACAATTATTGAGACAGGACTTGATATTTCCAATGTAAATACCATGATTATCCATGATGCTGATAATATGGGCTTGTCACAGCTCTACCAGCTTCGTGGACGTGTAGGACGCTCGAATCGTACTGCATACGCATTTTTAATGTATAAGCGTGATAAAATGCTTAAAGAGGTGGCAGAAAAGCGTTTAGCGGCAATTAAAGAGTATACAGAGCTTGGAAGCGGATTTAAGATTGCAATGCGGGATCTGGAAATCCGGGGAGCGGGAAATCTGCTTGGAGCTCAACAGCATGGACATATGCAGGCAGTTGGATATGATTTGTACTGTAAGATGTTAAACGAAGCCGTAAAAGAAGCAAAAGGAATAAAAGTAGAAGAGAAATTTGATACTGCGATAGATGTGGTAATTGACGCTTACATTCCAATGGGCTACATTCCGAATGAATTCCAAAAGCTCGATGTTTATAAGCGAATTGCGGGAATTGAGACAGAAGAAGAAACAGAAGAAATGTTGGAAGAATTAATTGACCGTTTCGGAGATTTGCCAAAGTCCGTAGAAAATCTTTTATATATTGCCAAAATAAAATCAATGGCACACAAGGTTTATTTAACAGAGGTTTCACAAAAGGGCGACACCTTAAAGTTTACTTTATACGAAAAAGCAAAGCTTGATGCTGCAAAAATACCGGAGCTTATTGCGTTGTATGACTCTAATGTTCGTTTTACAGCGGATGCCAAAGCACCATATTTTACCTATGTTCTGCGGAAAAATACCCGAGAAAAAAATGTGGATGCGCATACTGCACTGGAAAAATTTCTTAGAGATATGCAGATGCTTTTGCTAGAGGATGAGACAACCCCGCAGGACCAAACTAAAAGTTAGTGATTTTCACAGGAAAAAAACTTTTCAAACTGTGAAAAAATAATGAAAAATCTTGCGGCTTTCTTAGAAAAGCACTATAATAGAACGAGTGATTGCCCTTATGCAAAAGAAGAAGGGATATTAGGAGGATAACAATGAGAGTAAAGAAAATCGCTGCATTACTATTAAGCAGCATTATCGCAGTATCTGCGCTTACAGGCTGTGGAGTTGATAAAGATGCAGTTGTTGCGACCTTAGATGATAAGGAAATCAGCCTTGGAGTGGCTAATTTTTCGGCACGTTTACAGCAGGCACAGTATGATGACTTTTATGTAGCATATTTTGGTGAAGATGTTTGGAACACAGATATGTACGGTATGGGTGAAACAATGGAAGATACCATAAAGGAAGATATACTTTTGTCAGTTCAGGAAATGTATCTTTTACAGGCCCATATGGATGAATATTCTGTTTCTATCAGTGAAGAAGAAACCGGAAAGATTGCAGAAGCCGCAGCGAAGTTTATGAGCGACAATGAATCAGATGCAATTGAAGCACTTGGTGCAACAGAAGACATTGTCAAAGAATACTTGACATTGCTTACGATTCAGAGCAAGATGTACGAGGCAATTGTTGCTGATGCAGATACTGAAGTCAGTGATGAAGAAGCAAATACAAGTGCTTACAGCTATGTGAGTGTTTCAAAAACATCTTATACTGATGAAGAAGGAAATACAGTAGAGTATACAGAAGAAGAGCAGGAAAATCTTTTGGCTGATGTAAAAACATTTTTGACAGAAGCAAAAGAACAGGGCTTAGAGACAGCAGCAGAAGGACGTGGATATACAGTAAGCACAGGAACTTTTGCGGCAGATACAACTCTTGATGAAGCGGTTTTAACTGCATTACAGGCGTTAAAAGAAGAAAACGCACTTTCTGACGTAGTAGAAACAGACAGTATGTATTATGTACTCCGTCTGGATGCATTAACAGATGCAGAAGCAACCGAGGCGCACAGAGAAGAAATTATTGAACAGCGCAAGAGTGATTTATATGACGAAGTGACAGGTGCATGGAAAGAAGCATCTGAATGGACCGTAGACGAAAAGGTTTGGGAGAGCGTCTCTTTTGATAATTTGTTTACCTTGGTTGAGGCAACCACAGAATCTGTAGATGCCACAGAAGAGGTAGAAACAACAGAAGAATAATGGAAAATAAAGAATGCGTCGCGTTGCGGCGCATTTTTAGAATCTTGTAGATTTATGCAGATTGTGTTATTCTAATAAAATGTGTGGGAAAATGCCCTGATAAAAAGTGTAAAATTAGAAGTTATAGGATAGAGATATATGAAAAAAGATAATATTGTTTTAATTGGAATGCCCGGGGTGGGAAAAAGCACTGTTGGTGTGATTCTTGCAAAGGTGCTGGGTTACCAGTTTGTAGATGCAGACCTTGTGATTCAGAAGGAAGAGGGAAAGCTTTTACATGAAATTATTGAGGAAGTAGGAACAGAAGGATTTATTGAAGTAGAGAATCGGGTAAACAGCTCCTTAGATGTAGAGCATTCAATCATTGCAACTGGCGGAAGTGTTGTATATGGAAAAGAAGCAATGGAACATTTGAAAGAAATTGGAACAATCATTTACTTGAGGCTGCCATATGAAGTCTTAAATCGCAGACTTCATGACATTAAAGGACGTGGTGTTGTACTAAAGGACGGCCAGACACTGGAAGATCTTTATGCAGAGCGTACACCATTGTATGAAAAATATGCAGATGTTGTCGTAGATGAGTACCAGCTGAATGTTGAAGAGACTGTTGAGAAAATTTTAGATATGAGGAATGAATTTACATGCAGAAAATAGAGCTTACGCCGAAGAAAATTGTGCGGCTTGGCGCAATTGGAGCATTATTTTTGTTTTTGCTGCTGGTTAGTGTTTCTCAAAAAATCAGCATTGGGCAGAAATTTGAACGTGTATATTTTAATGGAATAGAAGTAGGCTGTGTAAATCAGGAGGCGGATGCTGCTCAGCTGTTGCTTCAGGCGCGCAGAGAGCTGGCATTAGAGAATGAGCAACAGTTATGTATGGACTATGATTTTGCTATAGAGACAGACAATCAATGGTTTACCAGGCTGTTAACTGTGGAAGAATTAAAAGGTATTTTTAAAGAGCAGCTTATGGCATCGTTAATTACAGAACAGGTGCGCAGCTATACGGTTGCAATTGAAGGATATCGCGGGAATTTTGAAAGTTTGGAGAAAGCTGTTGCTTTTTTGAATGAGGTCAAGAATGCCGCAGACACCGAGCAGCAGTACGATACTAAGATAGTAAAGGCAGATGGGCATATTGCGGGCATTTTGACCGCAGAGCTTGCAGAGACAAACCCGAAAGAAGTGGAAGAGGTAATTCCGGAAGAAGGAACTGCTGGGGATGCATCTGCAGGAATTACAGACAGCATAATGTATGCATTGCAATATGCAGTAGCAAATCCAAAAGATAACTCCTATGAGACAGGTATCTTAGAAATGGAATTTATCGAGGATGTAAAGCTTGTGGAAAACTATGTGGAAGAGGACAAGCTTTCGGATATTGCAGAGGAAGTTTCCGAAGTAACAAAAGAAAAAGAGACGAATAAAATATATGTAGTAGAGAGTGGAGACTGTCTTTCCATTATTGCAAATGACCACGATATGAAGGTTGCCGAGCTGATGGCGCTGAATGAGTTTGACAATGAAAATGTGCCAATCTGTCCGGGAGATGAGCTGATTGTCGCAGTACCGGAGCCGGATTTAGGACTTCGTATTAAAATAGGCGAGGTGTATGAGGAAGACTATGAGGCGGATCCGATTATCATTGAAAATGATTCATGGTATACCACAAAACAGGTGGTACATGAGGAAGGAACTGTAGGTCATAGAGAGAGGAACGATGCTGTCATCTATGAAAACGGTATGGAAAAGAGCCGTGAGATGATACATGAGACGATTCTGGTGGAATCAAAGCCGGCAGTGATTGAGCAGGGAACGATTACACCACCAACATATATTAAACCATTGGCAGGAGGCCGTTTTACTTCAGGTTTCGGACGCAGATGGGGACGACAGCATAAGGGAGTAGACTGGGCATGTCCGGTTGGTACAACGATTTATGCATCCTGTGATGGTGTGGTAGTAAGTGCAGGTTATTCAAGAGGTTATGGATATAATGTATTACTTAGCCATGCCGATGGAAGAATGACCCGTTACGCCCATTGCAGCAAACTGCTTGTAAGTGCGGGGCAGTCAGTAGAACAGGGAGAAACAATAGCAAAAAGTGGAAATACGGGCAATTCGACCGGACCGCATCTTCATTTTGAAATATTTATTAATGGTTCCCAGGTAGATCCATTAAAATATATCAGTTATTAACAGGAAATTTGCGGTTATTGGTAAAATGTGCTATAATATGTGGGAAATATTGACGCTATATTGTAGGAAGAATTGCTTGACAAATGCACATAATAGTTACTATAATTACGTGTTTGTAGGGTGAAATTCATAGAGGTGTGATATGGAGCAGTATGTTATTAAAGGCGGTAATCCACTGGTTGGTGAAGTAGAGATTGGCGGAGCAAAGAATGCAGCACTTGCAATTCTCTCAGCAGCAGTCATGACAGATGAAACCGTTACAATAGAAAATCTTCCGAATGTAAGGGATATTAACGTATTATTGAATGCAATTGCAGAAATTGGTGCAAAGGTAGAACGTATCGATGTTCATACAGTAAAGATTAATGGATCTTTTATTCGTGATTTTAATGTAGATAATGAATATATTCGTAAAATCAGAGCGTCCTATTATTTAATAGGGGCGCTCCTTGGAAAATATAAAAAAGCAGAAGTTGCGTTACCGGGAGGCTGTAACATTGGAAGTCGTCCGATTGACCTTCATTTAAAAGGATTCAGTGCACTTGGGGCAACAGTAGATATTCAGTATGGTCACGTGTTAGCTTCAGCAGAACGTCTTGTGGGAACTCATATTTATTTGGATAAGGTTTCTGTAGGTGCAACAATCAACATTATGATGGCTGCAACAATGGCAGAAGGCAAGACCATTATTGAGAATGCGGCAAAAGAACCACATGTCGTTGATGTTGCGAACTTTTTGAATAGTATGGGCGCGAAAATTCGCGGTGCTGGTACTGACGTTATCCGTATTGTGGGCGTGGAGAAGCTTCACAAAACTGAGTATTCAATTATTCCTGACCAGATTGAAGCAGGAACATTTATGTTTGCGGCAGCAGCTACTAAAGGAGATGTTATGGTAAAGAATGTCATTCCAAAGCATCTTGAGGCTACTACAGCAAAGTTGTTAGAAATTGGTTGTGAGGTAGAGGAGTTTGACGATGCAGTACGCGTTGTTGCTTCTAAACCATTACATCATACACAGGTAACAACCTTGCCTTATCCGGGATTTCCAACAGATATGCAGCCACAGATGGCAGTTGTTCTTGGAATTGCGGAGGGAACAAGTACAGTGACAGAAAGCATCTTTGAAAATCGTTTCAAATATGTGGATGAACTTACTCGTATGGGAGCCACAATTAAAGTGGAAAGCAATATTGCCATTATAAATGGTGTGAAGAAATATACCGGAGCAAGAGTAAATGCGCCGGATTTAAGAGCAGGTGCGGCATTAGTGATTGCAGGACTTGCAGCAGATGGAATCACGGTTGTGGATGATATTTATTATATCGAGCGTGGGTACGAAGATTTCGAAAGAAAGCTGGCTTCTCTTGGAGCAGTCATTGAAAAAGTAAGCACAGAAAAAGAAATTCAGAAATTTACTTTGAAGGTGTCTTAGAGAAAACTCTGAGAAACACTTTTGGGGAATTGCCTAAACTGCTGTGTAGTTTAGGTTCCGTGGGACCGTCAGATTTCCATGCAGGCACTCAAATATGTTTGTAAAAAAATGCGCTATGCATATCCGAAATGGATTGCATAGCGCTTTTCAAATGCAGTAAAAGTGCCCCTGTATGGTGTACGCCGGATGAAAACGCGACGCTATTTAAGTGATAAGAAAGTGCCCCTGAGTGGTGTACGCCAGATGAAAACGCGAAGCGTTTTTGGAAGCGTCGCGCGGCGACGCTTTTAAACCAAAGACTGAATATGAAGTGATGGTGTGGTTGCCAAATCAACGCATGTACCATCTAACAAACGTACAAGTGGCCTGGAAAGATACCGGTCATTTAACATCACAATTTCTGCAGGACGTCCATCGCTTAACAGAATTCGGTTATTCTGGTATGTATTAGCAATATGTTTTAAGAAAGTTAAAATTAATTTTGGGCGGTAAAGAGAAAGACCATCTTTTTCAAAATTGTCAATTACCTGAAACGGACAAAGCGGTGCACGATATGCACGTGCTGCTGTCATAGCATCATAAACGTCTGCAATTGCAACAATCAGTGAAAAGTCATCAATTTCATCCTGTGAAAGTCCGGCAGGGTAACCATGCCCGTCACAACGTTCGTGATGGGATAATGCGGCCGTTTTGATTCGTTCATCTAAAGGAAGGTCTTTTAATAAATCATAACTGAACTGTGTATGCTGTTTGACCAGTGCAAATTCGCTAGCTGTATATTTGCCTGGTTTGTTTAAAATCTCTGCTGGAATGTGGAGCTTTCCGATGTCGTGTAAAAGTCCTGCCAAAGTCAGTACATCCAAGTCTGTGGCTTCTAACTTTAACCAACGTCCGATTCGACGGCTGATAAGCGCAACATTTAAACAATGCGCATGAACGGAGTCGTTGTTGGAACGCATATTGTGTAACATATCAAAAAGCTCTAAGGAAGTTTTCCTTGAATGATACAAATCGTTGACTGAGGTAAGTAAAGCATCTATATTCAATGGTTGTCCACGGAATACATACCCCTCGAAATTGTTGCGGATATCTACTAAAAGCTTCGTGTAGTCAATCTGGAAAGTTTGGAATTCCTTGGAAGCAACGACCTTTTGAGAATAAGAAGGTGCTGTTGATGGCTGCTTTGGCTGTTCGACAGGTTTTTCCGATTGCTCATCTGCTGTTTCAGGTATATCAACAAGTACAGATGTGATATTATAAAATCCTATTCTTGAAATTAAAGGAGCGGTTAAGGTTGTATCCTTTTTTACGATAATCTGTCCACTCAGTGTCTTTACATCCTCTGTGGTAATCATACCAGGCTGTAATTCTTTTTTTGTGCAATTTTTTTTCATAAAAGTAAACCCCAAATACTTATTATTATAAATAATGGTACAGATGTAATTATTTATAAAAACAGTATAATAAGATAAAAAATTAATGTCAACAGAGAAAAATAGTATCTTTGAATAAAATTACTTGACATGCATGCGATATGAGTGTATTTTATCTATAAAAGATTTGAAAATTCAATATTGTGTAAATTTTCTTATTCAGAGTGATGGAGATACAAAGGATCTGTGAAGTCACGGCAACCCCTTTTGGAAGGTGCCAACCTGAGCGAGCAAATACTGTCTGAATTGTGACAGTAATTATGAATGACAGTTCGAACAATAAGAGGATTTGATAATCTGATTGTAATATCAACTCCACTTGTTTTCGTGCAAGTGGAGTTTTTGCTTTATAGGAAAAACCTTGTCTCGCTAATGCGTGAAAGCTCTTTCCATAAAGTAAAAACGCTCCGAGAGGATGCGCATAATGCGCGAGTTACTTAGTAGGGA
>X314_Red_Deer__coassemble_107_pt1 | contig 16280 bp, 13 predicted proteins | sample X314_Red_Deer__metabat2_high_PE_002 | metagenome-assembled genome bin X314_Red_Deer
GCCTTTAATACCTCCACATCACTTTCTTCTAAAACCTGCAGTTCTGCTTTGATTTTTTCAAAGGCTGCAGCCCCTTTTGCAGAATTTAAGGACACCCAGGAAAGTCCACCGGTATCGTTTAATTTATTATTCCATTTCTCGATCCCCCAGCAGTCACCAACAGTGATATCACCCACTCTTGATTCATTGGAAAACGGACAACTCCCGCAGGATGGACGATTAATCACATCCTCTAAAAATCCTTTAAAAAATAAATCCTGCTTTTCTGCCTTGACATACTTGTCTCCATCCTTAAAGGAAACCTCTAAGGTATCGCACCGCCAGCCATATTGTTTATTACGGAAATTCACATCCGAAATTTCTTTTCCCTCTGCAACTTCCTTAATATATCTCTGGAACACGCCCGGAGATGGTGCACCATGACAGATAATATCCAGTGTTACAAGATTATCGTATTCTTTTCCAAGAAAGCCATATAAACCGGCCACCTGACAAGGACAACCGGAGAAAAGCACATTTTTTCCTTCCGCCAGTTCTTTTTTTACTTCACGAAAAATTAAGCCCGTCTCTGCCTGCACATACTTCGAACCCTGAAAATTCTTTAAATCCTCCATACCACCTACTTTGGCAAAAACGGTATGGAACGCTTCATCATATTTTACCGCAAAAACTGCACCATTTTCTCCCATCACCTTACGGGCAAGCAATGGGAAAATTCCCCCCGAAGAACTCTTCGCCCGGAATGCATCACCGGTTGCGGCATAAACCTTTGGTTTATCAGCTTTCTTCTCTCTTTTGTTAATCACAGGACAGGCACGCTCGCACAGCTTGCAATTCGTACATTTCTCTTCATTCACATAAGGATAAAAAAATCCCTCTTCATCCTGACGCATTTCAATAACACCATGATTACAGCTGTTATAGCACGCACCACAGCCTGTACATTTTTTTGTATCTATATTTAACTTATCAAATAAAATAATATCGCGCATTCAAATCTCCTATCGTTCGCAAATACAATTCTATCTCGCCTTTTTGTTTTTATTAATTCAACTGATATACGAAATAATCCTCATATTCCCCACATGAATATACACCTTCACTAGTCCATGTGTCTAGCTTTTTACAAACATTCGCCCAATTATTCGAATTATTTGCAATATCTTTCCTTCTACCCATTACTATAATAGTATCCGGCATATCCTTCTCTATATCTGCGATAAATTCCTTATACAGTTCGTCGCTGATATTAATTGGCGGAGTCTGATAAAAAAACTTATTCTTTGTAGTACGTCCACTCTCTAAATACCCATCGCAGGAATTGCCAATAATTAATACATTATCCGTTTCTTTTGTATTTTCCTGCAGATAAGCAGCCATTTCTGACACATTATTCTCCTTATTACTCAGTACAGACGCACCAAGTGCAATGACAAAAAAGCCTGCAGCAATCACTGTCAAATATTTTTCCTTATGAAGCAAAAAGGCATCTGTCAATTCCCTCATCACGAGAATACAAGGTATCACCATCGTTGGAATCAATGTAATGCCATAATGATAATATGTTCTTCCGGACATTGCCGCAAGCATGAAAGACACTGCTGTAAACCACAGATTCAAACGGAAAATGCGGTCTTTATAACACATCTTTAACGCCAGCAATTGCACTAGAACATAAGAAATGGACAGTGTAATTAAAAACCAAATCGTACTGATAATAGAAAGTGCACTTCCCTCACTGTCGCTATAACCAAAATTAAATACAAAATAGTATTGTATCATTTCTTCCAGGCAGCCGGTTGATATCATATATGCTCCCAATGGAACAAGAACAACCGCCACACCGCCTAAAAATCCTGCAATACACGCTCCAATATCCTTCCAGCGTTTCTTCATAATAAGCTCAACTAAAATCACCGGTAAGAAGGCAGCCCACACACCAATCATATTGGCTCTTAAGAAAAATGATATCGTAAAGCTTACACCCAGCAGTATAATTTCCCAAATACGATATTTCTGTGTCACAAAATATTTTAAGAAAATATAAAGTGAAAGCATCATCCATGGCAAAGCATATTCTTCTGTCAGATTACCACCCTCGTATGCAAGATAGCAGTCTAACACAAATAAAGTCAATGTCGCCGTAAGGTATCTTGCCCCTTTTTTCTCAGTAAAAAGAGAGGTAATTAACATAACCGACACGGTCATTGCAAATAAGTGCAATGATTCAACAATCCACATACCGGTAAAGCTATCCGGTGTAATAGCTGCTCCGAGCCACTCTAATAAATAAAGCACAATTCCTTTATGATCAAACAAATCAACATATGGAATTGCTCCTTTTCCCATCATTTTCCCAATATATAAGAAAACGCTGGAGTCTGTTCCCGGGAAACCGTCAGACCATGGATTTAATGCCAACAATAAAGAAAAGCATAATGTAATCAGCACACAGTATAAAATATCCAATGCTTCTAATTTTTTTCCGTTGCTTTTCATCTGCTCTGCCAGGCGGACGCTTGCAATATTTTTCTTTCCCGAAAGTACTGCACATACTAAAATAGAAAAAGGTACTGATAATATACTAAGCAACACATCTAAAGCCACTAAAAGCTGCAGATTAGAAATCCCAAGAAATCCCGATACGGCATAAAAAATTCCTGACGGCAGCCAACGCTTATAAAAATTCGTCAATAAAATGTAATAGGCAATCACCAAAAGAATCAAAAACGACGGATGAAAACGCTCTTTGATATAGATAAAAGGCTTTTCTATTCTTCCTGATATGTGAAAAACAAACACTGCTACAACAAAAATACCAAGAATTCCATATATATTTGCAGGCATCATAATTCCCCACAATGCCACTGATGATATCATAATTAAAATGTCATTCATTCCAAGTTTTCTCTTTGCTCTCTCCATATATACTCCAAACTATTCCTTATACTGATAAACCTGATAAGCATCATAACTCACCACAAATTCATAATGATTTTCCCACAAAAAGCTATCAATACCTTCATCACTTTGCCTTGCAATAATCACCAGCTTTGGCTTTTGTTTCTTTAAATCATCATAATATTCTTCCATAATTTCAGGATTAATTATTCCAATCGGTGTCTGATAAGAATACTTCGACACAGACAATCTTCCACTTAGATTATAAATCACATCACGGTTTCCATAAACAGAAATTTTTTCCTCTTCTGTCGTATGCTCCTTAATATAGGTTACTACCTCGCGCATATTCTTATCTTCCGCAACATTTTGATGTGTTATATCCCAGTAAGTATAAATACACATAATTCTCCAATTTATCAATACCACTCCCACAAACAGGCAGCCCATCACAGCAAGATAAGGTATTTTCTTTTTCCAGTCAGCTTTCATAAATTTTTTAGCCATTAAGCTATACGGGTAAATCAATGCCGGAAGCAGCGTCATTCCATAATGACGATATATCTGTCCTGACATACATACAAAAAGAAGCGTCACTATCATATAACAAAGATATCCAATATGAAAATACCGTTGCTCATTATTCCACAGTGACAAAATCATATATACAAATGCTATTAAAAATATCGGTGTACCACCAAAAAACGCAAATGCCTCCATCTTTCCCTGTGATGTTACATATTCCGCATTACCGGCATACATCTGATTAAAACTTAAATACTGTTCTATAAAATCACCAAATGCATGATTACACAACAAATAAATCACAAAAGGCAGTGCAAATACGGCACAGCCAATCAGAAAAAATGTTAAAAAACTTCCTAATTGCTTCAGTTTCTTTTGATGCAGACACCGGATGAGTATCATAATACAAAAGATCAGCCAAATAGAAATCATATTAATTCTTAATAAGCACACTGCCGCAAAACATGCTCCGCAAACCGCAAGACGCAGTTTTGTTATTTTCTCATTTAAAAAGTAATCCAAAAATAAATACATTGCAATCATCTGAAATGGCAATGCATATTCTTCTGTAAAGTTACCGCCATCAAATACTGATTCATCATTGCAAAAATTAAAATAGTAACTCCTGCCCCGCAAAGAGAACCACAACGCTTCTCCGCTATTTTATAGCAAAAAAATGCGCTCGCAAAAATAGTAACCCCTTCTAAAAACCAGACGCCATGTTCAAAGGAAATAAGCATTCCAATATAATTAATCACATACAAAAGAATACCCTTATGGTCAAAGAAATCCCGATATGGAACATATCCTTCCGTCATCATCCAGCCAATATATCGAAATACACTAGAATCCGTTCCGGTAATTCCATCATTTGTGACTATATCTAACGGGCTTTGCATAACAACAATAAAAGTAATACCAATCAACATTATAAAAACTGCTATTTTTTTTATTGTTATATTCTTTAATTGTTCCATCTTTTGTATATCTCCTAATCATATCTATTCATACAAACAGTTCTTACGAAAAAGGAGCATTTAGCATGCTCCTTTTTCTTCTTATTTTTTTAACATTCTTTTGATTTTTAAGATACCATAGCGGTAGTACCAACGCATCACGCGCATTGCATGTGGTTTGGTAAGCCACACATGTTTTTCACAAAGGCGTCTGACCTGAGCAGGGCTCATTTCACCTTTTTTTAAAAGCTCGTAAAATAATGTCTGTAATGCAAACTTCTTCTCTGCCGGCAGATGCCAGATTGGAAGATTTGCATCCTGAGGTACTACGGTATCACATTTTAAATCTGTCCACATACGTTTCACGTAATTACCGCCAAGATTATTCTGGCATCCCATATGATAATAGATGCAGGAAAGTGAATGTGCTTCATCTGTCAGCTTCACTTTGCCATCCTCATATCTCTTATAATTTACTTTCCAGATTTCATCAAAATTCTGGAAAAGCTCAGGAATTTTTGCAGAAGAAATCGCACAGATTTCTCCACCGGAATATACAAGGTCTTCCGGCTCACTGCCACCGAAGCACTCCGCATAAATCTCTCTCATTTCTTTGACAGAACAGCCATTTACATTCTTTTCCACCGGATAATCGATGGTTAATGCAGCAACTCCATTTTTCTCGATGTCCTGATATAAACCGGCCAAAGAGCCTGTAATTACACAGTCTGTATCAAGAATGACAAAGTTTCCTTCCCGCTCCTTCAAACAATCTAATACATCAAACACATAAAACTGATTGCGCCATGCACCGGACCAGTCTTTTGGTGTTTTTCTTGTCAATTCTACATTCACAAGTTCAATCTGATTCTCTGCAAAATACTGATTCAGATTAACCCCGTCTACTGTTGGTAACTCCTTTAAATTAGTTAAGAACACCCATTTATCTACCACATCACGATTTGTAAGTAATGCTGTCTGGTATAAATTATAGATACATCTCCAATAGATTGCCTGAACCTCTGCACTTCCGCTTCTTGCTCCTACAGATGGTGCAAAGTTGTCATCATCTGCCGGTTCTACATAGAACCAGCTTACAAAATAATTATCCATTCCCTCTCCTTCATGACCGGACATAAAACTTCTATTTAAATGTTTCCAGATAATCTCTTGTTTTTAAAATGCCCTCTTCTAATGAAATATACTGCATCGTACCTATTTCATCTGTAAACCTGCTAATGTCCAGGATATTTACCGGTACATCCACAGCTCGTCCCGGCTGATAGTCAATATCCATTTTCAAATGTAAGGTATTTTCAATTGCTGCAATAATTTCTTTCACACTATAACCAACACCGGTACCTACGTTAAATATCTTCTGTTCTCCTTCATAGGAAGCAATCTGTGTAATTGCATTCACTGCATCTTCCACGTAAATATAATCACGAACAACAGAACCATCGCCGTATAATCTTACCGACTCGTTATTAATTGCCTTGTAAACAAAGGTTGTTACAACCCCCTGTACACCATTTGGATTCTGGTATCTTCCGTATGGATTTGCCAAACGAACAATACGATAATCTAACTTATGCATATAGTGATACAAGTATAAAAGCTTTTCAATGGTAAGCTTCTGAATTCCATAAGAAGAAATTGGATTTAATGGCGTATCCTCTTTCACCGGAACATCAGCAATTTTTCCATAAACAGTTCCACCGGAAGATAAAAATACAACCTTTTTCACCTTGTTAATCACACAGGCATCTAAAAGCTTTACAGTAACAACTGTATTAGACATAAATTCTTCTGCAATTCCCTGATTACAAGTGCCCGGAACGACGGTACTAATCAAGTGATAAACGATATCCACATCCCGGGTTAAACTGACATAATCGTCCTTCATTTCAAAATGTCCATCCACATATTTGATGTTGTCTGAGGAAATTGTATTTTTTAATCGCTCTAAGGCCGGCATTGAACAATCATATGCAATCACAAAGTTATCTTTGTCTGCGCATAAATGCTGACAAAGGTTTGTGCCAATAAATCCGGCTGCACCAAGAACCAAAATTTTCATAAATACCTCTCTTATTCTTTCAAGCCTTCCGGCTGTCGGTACCGGTTTTACTTTTTCTTAAAAATAATCAGCTTGCTTGCTACAAAGTTTAATAAAATAACAATTATATTTGCTGCAAGCTTCCAGAACATTTCATTTGAATGCATTACATCAACTGCTACATACATCACTACCATATCAAGCACACCGGTTGCGATTCTGCATACAAAAAAGCTGCATAACTCGTAAATTAAAACCTTTGCTTCCATGGATTTACTGTCAAATACCCAGATTTTGTTTGTAACAAATGCAAAAACAACTGCAACAAACCACGCAATTGCAGTACTTACCATATTACTCCAGGACAACATATTATAAAGTACATAGTAAGCTGCCATGTTAATGACTGTTGTCAATACACCAAACACCGCATACATGATGAATGCCTTGTGCTTTATCAGTAAGTTCTTTATGAATTCCATTTTACTATCCTTACCTTTCAAAACCTACAAATTTGATTTATAGGAACAGATTTGCTTTGAAAATCTTTTTATCTTCTAACGAATTGCCTTGTTAATCTCTCTGAAATCAGATAATGCCTGTTTTCCAATCTTAAAGATTCTCTTTAAGTTAATAGAGTTCACACCACCCTGACGTGGTCTGAATGTAATTGGATGATATTTCATTTTCAGGTTCTTCTTTGTATAAATAACAGAAATAATTACATTAGAAAGATTGAAATCCTTTGGTACAAGTCCAATGTGCTCAGCAAGTGTACTTGCTTTCATCAGACGGAATGGTGTATTTGCATCTGTAACTGTTACACCGAAGCAAAGCTTAATTACAAACTTTAATACCTTTGTTGTAAATACGCGGGAAGCTCCGTCTTCTCTTCCTTTTCTCCAACCGATTACCATATCGTAATCTTCACGCTCATTCCAGAACTGTTCGAATTCAGATGGTAATGTCTGTCCATCGGAATCTGTCTGGAAAATATAGTCAGCTCCGTTTTCTAATGCATAGTTATATCCATAAAGTACAGTTGCTCCATGTCCACCGTTTGGTTTTGTCACCGGATGGAATAATGGTCTTTCCTTTGCATACTCCTGCATAATCTGATAAGTAGAATCCTTACTTCCATCATCAATAATTACAAGACGGGATTCTCCGTTTCCATTATGTGCTTCCACAACCGGATACCAGTCGTCAATTACCTGTTTAATATTTTCCTCTTCGTTATATGCCGGTATTACAATATACAACTTGTCCATTTTTCATTTCTCCTTTATCCCATTCATATCTAATTTTTCAAATATACATAAAACGTATCATAAACCTCTAAAGAGTATACATCATCTTCACACCATTTTTCCAGCTTTTTATACACTTTTGCAAGATTATTGTCTTTTTTGTTGTTTTCCTCCCGTTTTCCCGGTACGAGTACAACATCCGGCTGTTCCTTTTCTAACTCTTCACTAAATTCCTGATACAATCTGTCACTGTTATTAATAATCGGTGTCTGATAGAAAAATTTATTTGCATAAGAGCGGTTGCTCTCTAAATAATTAATACAATAATTTCCTAACACTAATACATTATCTGCTTCTGTCGTATTCTCAATCAGATATTTTACTTCTTCTGATTTTTCCGATGGCTGATAAGTTACTACTGACACACCCGCCTGAATCAACACGAGTGCTGCTCCAACCACAAGATACGGCTTTATATTTTTTGCCTTTTCCTTATCCGAAAAAACATCAAACAACAATCCCATAGGAATAAGCAGCGCAGGAAGCAGAATTATCGCATAATGGGCATGTGCTCTTCCTGACATGGATGCTAATGCCAATGACACCACATAAAACCACAAATTCAACTGAAATACTTTATTTTTATAAAACAGCACACCTGCTGCGATAAACATTCCGGAATATAACGTCAGTCTGCGGAACAACTGCCACATAACTAACACCAGCGGCATAGCACTTTCGCTGCAATATTCCAAGTTAAATATGAAGTAATAGCTCATCATATCCTCAAAGCTTCCGGTTGCAAGATGATAAATGACAACCGGCAGCATCATAATCACGCAGCCTAAAAGGAAATTAACAATACAGATACCAATCTCACGCCATTTTTTCTGATAAATAAGCTGAATCAGCACAAGTGGCATAAATGCTGCAAATACCGCAATCATATTTGCTCTTAAAAATAAAACAACCGTAAAACTGATTCCTAACAGAATAATTTCATAATAACGATATGCACCATCAATAAAGTATTTCAAACAAATATATAATGCCAGCGTAATCCATGGCAATGCATATTCCTCTGTCAAATTTCCATCCGTCAAAAGCTGGCTGATGGTTAAACCTGCCATCATAAGAAATACGGTCATATACTGTACCGCATGCTTATCTGTAATAAGCTTTACTACTTTAAAGGACAGCAATGCCGTTACAAATGCATTAGCCATTTCTAAAAACCACACTCCGGTAAAGCTGCCGCCGGATATTAAAATTCCAAATGCATTTATAAAATAAAGAAATAATCCCTTATGATCAAACACATCCTGATACATTACCTTTCCACTCTGCAATGCCTTTCCCATATAAAGAAAAACAGACGAATCCGTATCCGGCAATGCTGATGACCACGGGCAGAGAGCAAGCGCAAAGCCCAGCCCAACTGCAAGAATTCCTGCAAAAAGAACATCACCGCGTTTCAGCTTACGTTCTGCGGTTTCACACGAAACCACAGTGGCTGTATTTGCATTTTTTCTCTCACGCAGAAAACTTGCAAGATAAAATAATGCAGGAAAAGCTGCAACTGAACCCACAAGAATAATGGCGATAGATAATAGCTCAATATTCATGCCAAAGATTCCCGCCACAGTCAGCATCTTACTGGACAAATGCCATCTCTCATAAAATTCGGTCCCCAACATATAATACACCAATAAAATCGGAAGGATGTACCAAAGCTTGCCATGTTCTTTCATCTGTGTCTTCATATCCGGCAGATTTTTCCCAAAAAGAAAGCTTCCCGCCAACACAACAAATATTCCCAAAATTCCATACAAATACGGTGGCATCCACAGACACCACAACGCAGTCATTGAAACCGCAAATATCACTCTTTGTATTTTTGTCATTTTTAATCTCCATTTTGTAAAAACAGAACCAACATTTTCTAAACAAACGAAAAGGGAATCCTTTCGAAATTCCCTTTTCCAGACTCGACCTTTTCCATATTACTATAGAAATCTACATTTTGCAACACTGCTTTCTTGCGTGTATCTTAATAGTTTTTGAAGTTTTTTTGTATTTATTGTCTTTTTTTCTTTTGTCTGAACTGATTTACCTGACACACCAATTCCATCACCACCTGATAAAACAGATACAGCCATGCCGCTGTATAAATATTTCGTTCCACACAGGTATAGGAATAGGAATTTTCATGAAATGCAAGCTGAAAATCCGTAAGAAATCCATAAATAGTAGGTATACTGAAAATGTAACCTAAAAACAGCGCATTCATTACACTGTCAAACTTTAACTTCTTATGTTCCAGACAAAGAACAAACAATGGCATTAAAAAGTATAATAACGTATAGCGGAATGCTGCATTTGGGAAAAACGCCATTGCAGCTGCCAAAAATGTCATTTTTCTAATATTACTTTTACTAAATAATACCAATAAAAACATTATTAATAAAAATGCATAATTTAAAATCTGTGCTGTTGTTCCATGAATTCCAATAAACGAAAGAATTCCTGTAAAAAACTGGACACGTTCTACCGGTCTTCCACCAAGCATCATGGTAATGACATTCCAGAACGCTTGAAAACCATTCACACCGCCAAAGAAAATAAATGGGCCAAAGAAGAACAGGATTCCATAAATCACAAGATGAATTGCTTCCTTCCAGCGTTTTTCCTTCAAATATAAGAGGCCGAAGAATGCCGGATAAATCTTTAATCCTGCTGCTATCGCAATCAAAATTAATGCCAGTTCACGCTTCCAGACACTCTCTGAATCCTTCCATAACATTGCTAAGAGTAATAAGGCAATCACAATCAATGTCATATTTCCGCGTTCTAACGCCCCCATAAATAATGGTGTTGAAAGAATCACAGAAAATGCCAGCAGCTTTCTCTGATATTTTTTTATCGGTAATTCCTCGATTGTATAAACAAGCAGCAATACACTTACTACGGAATATAATACATACATCAAAATCTGATATGGCATATCAGACAATACAATAAAATTCTTTACCACTTCTCCGGCAGTACTTATTTTTCCATATACATAATAAAATACATATGCTAATGGCGGAAAGCACGCATTGTCGCCATGGTCATAAACAGTCCCCCTGTCTCTTGCAAAAAGAAGATGTCTGAAATAGTCAGACATGGTCCAGTCAGAATTATTTTCCATTGCCAGCCATTTAAACACCGGACTGCCCTTAAAATATGCTGCGCAGAAAAACAATACGATCCCCACAAAGCTAACAAACAGATAAATAGTCAACGGAGATACCTTTTCAAAGATTTTTTTCTTATTCATTTCCATATTCCTCCATCGGATATACGATTCTGCGGTCAGTATCAAACCACTCCGCTACAGTACGGAACATCTTCACAATCATTTTTCCGGAATCTGTAATCACATATCCCTCTTCTGTTTCTTCTATATTACCAGATACAATCTGCTCATTAAAACGCTTCTCAAATGCGCCAAAATCGTAAACATATCTATCAATAAATATCTCAGACATTTCTTCCTGTGTATATGCCTCCCCCTCATTTTCCTGCATATAACTAAGCATAAACACCGATACGGAACGCTCTACTGTTACCGGAATCAATGTAAACAAAACCATATTTACACAACAGAAACCGCAAAACATCAGCAAAACATCTTTAATATCCATTCCAAGACTTTTTACTTTTCTACTGACAAGAAATATCAATAATGCAGCCACTGCTCCCGTCAAAATAATAAATACGATTCCCCGGTACATCAACACATTCATAGATGCCAAAATTCCCGTATGGAATAAACCAACAAACATCACTGTGCAAAGCACATAAATCAGAATATAAATTCCGATAATCGTCATTACCTTCTTCATAACATTTCTCCTTTTGTAATAAAAAAGCGTCGCCGCGCGACGCTTCAAAAAACGCTTCGCGTTTTCACCTGGCGTACACCACGTATGAGCACTTTCTTATAACATTAAAAAGAGAATCCATTTTGAATTCTCTTTTTCTTAACCTCACTTATCATACACCAGTTAAGCATATTTTTCAATTTTAACATGCTAATCTTTATTTTTAAAGCTTTTTACAAGTTCGAGTATCAAATGCCAGATGCCTCTTATAATAGAAAAAATGAGAAACATTACAATGAAGCCAACCACACCAAACATAATATCAGCAAATTCCATCGCGCCGGTGTTAGTTACTTTTTGTCCAATTTCAATAGCAAACGTGATTACAATAATCAAGGTAAATACATATATCCAGGCAATTACCATGACATGATTATTTTTTGCCAACCACTTAAATATCGGATAGCATACAAAAATCATTATCATTCCTAATACTCCAATGACAAGGAAATGTAATTCCTTATCAGAGAAATTATATTCAAAAGTATCATTTAGTCCTAAGAAGTAGGTATGGAATTTTGCAATCCATCCCACAATCATGTATAAAACTTCTTTCACAAGTATCACGCCTTTCTAATTTCTGTCGCATTTGTAAAATCTACTATTTCTTCTTCCACTTCGCGTACAGTTTGATATTGCCTGTACTGCCTTTTTTAATCTGTGTTACTTTGTTCTTATATTTGCTGTCACTATACCAACCAGCAAAAGTATAACCTTTTCTGGTCGGATTCTTTAATGTAATCGTTGCTGTTGTCACATAGTACTTAGATGGATTTTTACTGTTATTTTTTCCACCCTTTAAGTTATATGTAATTGTGTACTTTGTCTTTTTCCACTGTGCATATAAAGTTACAGTTCCGCCATTCTTGCTGGTAAGCTTCTTTACGCTTGCTTTGTTGGCATAGGATTTACCGGAGCCATCTTTCTTTGTATTCCAACCAACAAATGTATAACCCTTCTTCTTGAATGAATTCTTTGTAAGTTTATAGGATGTTCCATACTTACAAGACTTCATATTCTTCATAGAACCGCTTGTACTGCCGTTTCCATTAAATTTAATAGTATACTTATTTGCTGACCACTTCGCATAAAGTGTTACGTTTCCGGTACTTCCCTTTTTAATCTTTGTAACTTTAGTTTTAAAATTCTTATCTGAATACCAGCCTTTAAAGGTATATCCTTTCTTAGTCGGATCCTTTAATGTAACCGTTGCAGTTGTAATATAGTATTTTGATGGATTTTTACTATTGTTTGTTCCACCATCCAGCTTATATGTAATTGTATATTTTGTCTTTTTCCACTGCGCATAAAGAGTCACTTTTGCACCGGTTTTACTTGCAAGATTCTTAACAGTCGCTTTGTTTTTATAGCTTACACCGCTTCCATCTTTTTGAGTATTCCAGCCATTAAAGGTGTAACCTTTTTTCTTAAAGCTGTTTGCAGTAAGCTTGTATTCCTGACCGTATACACAATTCTTCATTGCAGACATGCTTCCGCTTGTGCTGCCATTTCCATTAAACGCAATCTGATAAGTAATTCCCACAATGTTGTCTGATGTACCAGAGCTTGTGCCGGATAAAGTTGTTGCAAGACATACCTTTCCTGTCACACCCGGCTCCTGTGCTAAGTTAAATTTCATCTGTCCGTTTGGTTCAATTACCATTCCGTACATATAACCCTTAGACTTCTGTTCATCTGTTAAGGTATAAACAAGGTTTGCTGCCTTTGATGATAAATTAAGCTCATAAATCGAATCTGTTGTTGAATAATAAAATTTACTATTGAATGCACAGTTTCCAACAAATTTGATTCCATAATATCCTGTTCCATCCCATGAATACCATACATCATCAATTGCTAAAACATCTTCAACTTTTACAAAGTTTGTTCCATTACAGCTATATTTTGCAATATTGTTAGTGGATGCATCAAAACTGTACCAATAGCCATTCAGATAATCAAAACCATTATGTACACTATCCCAAATATAACTGTCATAGGAAGCATCTGTTGCATAGCTGTCCTTCCAGCCTCCTGCGACTACCCAGTCATCCTTATCAAAATGATCCGGATCAGCTTTTAAGTACTTTGTACTCTTCATGTAATATGTATGCCATACCTGACCTATCATATCATAAACAGGGTCATTCCAGGTTACATCCACCTGATAATACTTGCCATTGATTTGAATCATATTCCATGCATGATTAATAGAATCACTTGTGATTAGCTGACATGGAATTCCAAGCTGCTGTGCAAGTTCAAAATATGCTAACGCATATCCCTGACAAACCGCTGATTTATTTACTAATACACCATAAGCTGTATAAATCAAATCAGATGCAAATGTCATATCATATGCACAATTACGTGCCAGATAATCATTCAGATAAAGCATCTTTTCCATATCTGTCCAGGAAGCTGAAATCCCCTGTAAGATGGAATTTACTGCTGCATCATACTGCGCAAGCATTGATTTAACTTCTGACTTTGAATATGCGTCATTGTACTCAATGATTAACGTAGTCACGCAGCCGGTTGCCTGATTATAATACCAGCCAAATCCCTCCAGATAAAAATATCTTGGATTTGAATTAAAAAACTCTGCTGCATAAACATTATAAAAATCGTCAGAATCAAGTTCATATGATGATAAATCACAGGTAGTTTCCATGTTTTCACAAGCCGCTGCGATTGCTTTTGCTGCCTTCTTATATGCAGACGAAGTTACTGATGCAGAAGTAGAATAATCACCTTCTTTTCCATCCTTTAATATCGTTTCAGAAGTATCTTTTAACAAACCGCCTTTTTGCAGGATGTTGTCATAACTCATCTCTACCAGCACTTCATCTGCTGCCGGTTCTGCTGTTGCAGATACAGCTTCTGTGCTCTCTGCTATAACAGTTTCTGTTTCTTCTGTTTCTAATTCTGATTCCCTTTCCGTCACACCTTCTTCTGTTTCCGGTTCAGTCTCAGTTTCTGTAGTTTCCGCAAAAGTGGTTTCTACCGGCACAAGCGCCTCTGTAGCATAGGCTGCTTCAGACACGCTGCCCACAAGCATAACTGCAAGTAATGCTGCTGCAATTTTTTTCTTCATTTTCTTCTCCTCTCCATTAACCAATTTTCTTTATATCATCATCACTACATTCTTTTACAATGTAATGCGGTCTTTTCTTTGTCTCTACGTAGGTTTTTCCAATATATTGTCCCATCACACCTAGGCAAAACAGCTGAATACCACCCATAAATAACATAACACACGTATTAGACGCCCATCCCTGCACCGGATCTCCATAAAGCAATTTGCGAATAATAATAAATATCACTGCCAGCACCGAAATTCCTGTACAAAAAATTCCCATCCAGGACGCAATATTAAGTGGCACCTGCGAAAAGCTCACAATTCCCTCAATGGAATATTTTAACAATTTCCAAAAACTCCACTTTGTCTCACCTGCTGCCCGCTCCACATTCTGATAAGCATACCAGTATGTCTTATATCCAATCCATCCAAAAATTCCTTTAGAAAAGCGATTTTGCTCACCCATTGCAACGATTACATCCACCATTTCTCTTTTCATCAATCGGTAATCTCTTGCGCCATCTACAATATCTGCATCTGATATTTTATTAATTATTTTATAAAACATCCTTGCGAAAAAAGAGCGAATCGGTGGCTCACCATCCCTACTTACCCTTCTCGTTGCAACGCTGTCATATTCACCTGTCTCTAATATTTTAACCATCTCAGGTAAAAGTGCCGGCGGATCCTGCAAATCTGCATCCATAATTGCCACATAATCTCCTGTTGCATTGCAAAATCCTGCATACATTGCTGCCTCTTTTCCAAAATTTCTTGAAAAAGAAAGATATCTGACGTAGCTTCTTTTTGCCGCAAGCTCTTTTATGCAATTCAACGTTCCATCCTTCGAACCGTCATTTACAAACAATACCTCAAACTGATATTCCTGCATCTGTTCAATCACTCTGTGCATTTCTTCATCAAATATAGATATACATGACTCTTCGTTATAGCATGGAATAATTAAGCTTATTTTTTTCATTATTAGTATTCCCTTCACTCTTAGACAGGTCATTATCAGACCATGCCTACTAGATTTTATCACTCTTTATTTAAAAATAAAATGGTATAATGCATTTTTTGTACATTATACCATTTTATTGCCTAATCATCGGGAATTTTTTCTACAATTTGCGAATGTGTATATTGACGTTGAATGGGATTCTTTCATTCTCCTTTGTCATCTTATATGCGTTTTCATTTCTCATCGCTCCATGGCTTTCCCCTTTTAAATTTAGCTTCCAGTTGTTCAATTGTTATTTTACTTCCAACATACAAAACTCGAAGATTTTTTATTGCCCGGGTCACTGCAACATACAATAAATTTCTAGCTTCCACATATTCAGCAGTTTCTTCCGGATTCTCTTCTTCGGAACATTTGACAAAGTAATCAAAAAACAGTGTCTTCTTCTTTACTGCTCCGATTCCATCCCCCATTATCATGATAACATTTTTATATTCCAGCCCTTTTGTCCCATGATAAGTATGATATACTACTGTATCAGTCACAGACATAACTACATATTGATACCACTTCTTTAATTCCTCAATAGAAAGCGTCATAAATCGAGTGACCTT
>X314_Red_Deer__coassemble_108_pt1 | contig 16248 bp, 20 predicted proteins | sample X314_Red_Deer__metabat2_high_PE_002 | metagenome-assembled genome bin X314_Red_Deer
CAATAAATCCAATCAGCCGCAAAATAAGGTATCCAAAAGAAACACTAAAAATCATTACCACAAGATGCACAAAACTCTTTGGCGGGCAAAGCTTTGCATAGAGCATTGTAAATGCCAGTGCCGGCAGAAAATGAAACACAATTTTAAAGAGTCCTTCTCCAATATTTTCTGCTAATAGTCGAAAAATAAAATTTACCGGTTTTAAAAATTCATTTGTAATGCTGCCGTCGTGAACCTTATCCTGTAAAAACATTTCATTATATTCAAATGCACTAGACAAACCTAACGAGATTACGAAGTTTGTTGCCACCATCGCAAATGAGATTCCATCCACTTCCGTTTCATTTCCATATAAAGCTTTATAAATACAAAGATAAACAACGATGGTAATGACTGTATTAATAATTCCCATAAAAAATTCCAGCCGATATGCCATTTTATTTTGAAACTTCTTTAACGCAAATTCGATATAAGTTCTCATGAATCATTCCCCCTTACTATCTGCTCCTTGAGAGAAACTCTTCCTTCGTAAATATCACGGATAATACCATCAATTTCCGGTTCACAAATGGAAATATCTTTTATGCGATATTCTAAGAATAAATTTTCCATAACCTCATTCATTGGTATTTCGTTTACATTAAAGGTCTTAACTTCCTTCGTGCCGTCTTCTAATAATATTTCCACTGTTTTTGAATTTGCATATTTTGTTTTAATATCATCAATACCTCCATCAAATACCTTTTTCCCGGCATCAATAATAATCAGACGTTCGCACACTTTTTCAATGTCCTGCATATCATGGGTGGTAAAAATAATGGTTGTTTTCTCAGTCTGATTCATGTATCTTACAAATTCACGTATTTTTTCTTTCGCAACCACATCCAAGCCAATCGTTGGCTCATCAAAAAACACAATTTCCGGGGAGTGCAAAAGTGCCGCAACAATGTCACCTCTCATTCTCTGTCCCAAAGATAACTGTCTTACCGGCTGGTTGATAAACTCCTCCATATCAAGCAGCTTTGTAAACTTATGTAAATTTTCCTCATACTTTTTCTGTGGAATTTTATAAATGAATTTCATCAATTCAAAGCTTTCAATTAATGGCAAATCCCAGTTAAGCTGTGTTTTCTGTCCAAAAACAACACCTATATGTTTCACATACTGTTTTCTCTGCTTATATGGAATATATCCACCTATTCTGATACTGCCATCATCCGGATACAAAATACCAGACAGCATTTTAATTGTAGTCGACTTTCCTGCTCCATTTGGACCGATAAAGCCCACAATCTCTCCTTTTTTAATGGTAAAGCTAATATCGTCCACTGCTTTTTTTATTTCATATTTTCTATGAAAAAGTCCTCTTATCGCCTGAACAAGTCCTTTCTCCCGTTTTGCAATTTTGTAATATTTTTTAATCCCAGAAACTTCTATCATGTTTTCCATTTAATCTGCCCTCTCATATATTTTCTTAATCGTCCCCTCTAAATCCGGTTCAAATAACCGCACATCTAAAAGCTTACTTCGTTCCAGAATGTGCCTTAAAATCTGCGCAGTATCAATTTTTTGCTTGTCGTATATGATGTGAATCACATCTTTTTCTATACTTATCTTATTTAGCGGCAAATCTTCAAAATCCGGCAACACATCTTTCACTTTTATCTCCAAATGATATAGCGGAGAAAATTCACGCATGACTTTGTCTACACTTCCATCAAAAATAATTCGCCCGTTATCAATCAGGATAATCCTCTCACACAGCTTTTCAATTTCCACTAAATTGTGACTGGTATAAATAATCGTTGTCTTCTTTTCATCCCGAAGTCTTGCAAAATATTGCATAATCTTATATTTTATTGAAACATCCAATCCTATCATTGCTTCATCTAACAGCAAAATTTTAGGTTCTGCAAGCAATGCATAAATCAGTTCACATCGCATTCGCTCTCCTAAGGACAAGCTTTTGGGGATGGCGTTTAAAAACGATTCTATTTCAAATATTTCCTCTAACTCCTGAAACTTTTTTTCTGCATGTTCTTTTGGAAGCTGATACATTTTTACACAATGTTCCAAAGAATTTTTTACCCGAATATCTTCCCATAACTGAGTTTTGGTACCGGATACATATGCTATATTTCTTAGCACACGATTATTTTCCAAAGCACTTTCTGCTCCCTCCACTCTTAAAAATCCGCTATCCGGGCTTATCAATCCGGCAATAGCATTTAAAAGTGTTGTTTTCCCTGCTCCGTTTTTTCCAATAATTCCAACATTTTCATTGGGGGAAATATGAAAAGAAATATCGTTTAATACCTCTTTTTCCCGCATCTTTTTTGATACATTTTTCAGAATTATCACAAGCATCACCTCTTTTTTATATTTTTGCGAATTTATTTTCTGCCAGGTGAACGTATCATTACACTACATACCAAATATGAGTAATTTCTTATACCATAAAAATATCCCACACCGCAATATGTGTGGGATAAACTGCAATCTATCTGTGACAAACAACATTTTTCATAAAAATATTACTTATCCCAGCATGATGCTTACAATAAAATTATTATTTTTCTCGTAAATATCAACATTGCCATTGTACTTTTCAACAATGTTATGGATTTGTTTCATTCCATATCCGTGTCCCGGCTCTTCTTTCGTAGAAATAAATTCCGGATTCTTTTCAAGGACGGAATCATCAATACTATTTTTCACTGTGATGATATCAAACCCTTTTTTCACGTAAATCTGCACTTCTATTTTTTTATTGCCAGAATCTAATGCCCCACGAATGGCATTATCCAGTAAATTATTTAAAAGTGCTGAAAAATCAACACTTTCCATATAAGCAAATGCCAGATTTTCAATTTCTGCCTTTATCTCAAGTCCCTGTTCCTTCGCCTTCGAAAGCTTATTGTTAATAATGTAATTGAGCAGCGAATTTCCAACATTCACGTATGTATACATTTTATTAAGCTTATCTAAAATTTCTCCGGCATAGGTTTTTGCTTGTTCTATTCTATGTTCTTCCAAATATGATAAAATCACCAGGGTATGATTTTTCATATCATGCTTTAACGCCCGAATCTGCTGCTGAATTCTTCTGACTTCTTCTGCCATATCCTGCTGCTTCTCGTAATTATATTGCATCTCTGATAACTTCTTTTCCATATCCAAATTATCTGCAATATATTTCGTCAGCATTTTATCCAGTTCTTCCTGCTTTTTCTCATCCTGCTTTCTTTGCTTTACTTCTTTTAAAAACAGCCCTAAGCAAAGAATCATAAAAAATACAGTCAAACAGATGAATAGTTCCATATATTATCTCTCTTTCTAGCTTCTGATGGATTCCATGATTTTCTTCCGCACCTCTTTTTCATAACTTCTTCCAACCGGAACTCTTTTTCGGACACCTTCACATTGAAGCTCTATTTCTGTGCTCTTTAACTTTTCCATGTGCTCAGTATTTATTAAATAGCCCTTATGACACCTTATAAAGCCTTTGCTGCAAAGCCATTTCTCTACATTCGTCATAGTTTCTCTTGTTTTAATTTTATCATTTTTGGTATAAAAAATAAGATAGTTTCCTTCGGATTCTATATATAAAATGTCATGAACAAAAACTTTTGTAAGTTCCTGTCCTTTGCTAATGACAATATCCTGTTTTCTATCATTCAACTCTTTTTTTATTCGCTCTACCAGTTCCTGCAATTCGTCATCCATATGGGTTTTTCTGATAAATCCAAAGGGTCTGTATGCAAATGTTTGATACACCAACGCATCCTGACTGGTTACAAACACTAATATGGTATTAAGCTTCTTCTCATTTATGTAAGCTGCAATATCCATGCCGTTGAAATAGGGCATATCAATATCTAAAAAAAGAACATCCACTTTTTCATTTTGAAGATGCTCCATCATCTTTTTGGAATCCTCTGTACAAAAATATTCCGCCGGTATTTCCTGTGCCTTAAAGCAGCATTCAATTTTTGAATGAATGTCTTTTAATATTCTTTCTTCATCATCACAAATTGCAATGCGGTATGTTGTTATCATGTTGTGTCCTCGCAAAATTATGGGTTGATTAGAATTATAGCGTTGTATTTGAGGAATGGAAACCTTATTCTCCCCTTCCGCTTCCGTCGGTCTGTAGGAAATAAATAGTTCTCCTTTCCTGCCAAGCTCCCCAATTATTTTACATAATTCATCACTTATGCTTTTTTTAATATAGCATATGCGGGGTAGCAGATATATGCCGAATAAGGATATTTTTGCGTCAATTTTTAACCTGTGAAAAATCTATGCCAGCAAATCCCGAAGCATCTTTGAATCAAAAACAACCTTCGAAACGTGATCCACTTCAATCTGATATAAAGCATTCGCTGCCAAATGTTCTGCTGCCTGTTCCAAGTCGCGGATACCACTGGTGTTTGCATAGTGTTCCACCAGTGCATCAAGCGCATCGTCAGTTACAATACATTCATCTTCGTTTAAGCCCATACGTTTTAAAACTTTAGGTAAAGCAAATTTAGAAAAGATAATCTTTTTTTCTTCAGCTGTATAACCCGGAATCTCAATCACCGCGAAACGTGACATCAAAGGTGCGCTAATCTGTTCCTTGTCGTTGGCTGTTGCAATCGGATAAACACCACTCGTTGGAATCATACATTCCATATAGTTATCTGTAAATCCCAGATTATCAAGGAGTGTCAGCAGTACATCTGCCGGATTACCATTACCTTTCCCAGAGGCTGCTTTATCCAACTCGTTAATAATGAAAACCAGATTAGATTCGCCGGCCATAGAAAAGGCTTCCATAATAATACCCGGTTTTGCATTAGAATAGATACGGGAACTTCCGGTCAACTGCTCCGGATCATTGATGGAACTCATATCCAACGTTGTCCACGGCAATTTCAAAATACGGGCAACCGCATAAGCAATCTGCGATTTACCGGTTCCTGCCGGTCCAACCAACAGAATACCATAAGCCGGAAGGGTATGCGTTCTGTTAATCTGAATAATAGTCTCTATAATACGTTGTTTTACACGTTCCATTCCATACAATTCTTCGTCTAAAATCCGGCGTGCTTTCTCTGGATCAATCGACTCAAAATAATTGTTCTTCCACTGAATATTCATCATAATGGAAAGCGCACGCTGTGCATGACGACGTTCTTCCTGAGTAACCTCGTGGGAATGGGCAACAGCAAGATTTCTTCTTGCCCACAATCTGATGTTCTCAGGCAGCGTTTTTCCGGCGCAGGTCATAAAATCTGAAATGCTCTGTAAGCTGGTAAGCTTCATATCATCTCCGGTTTCATCCATATCATCATCTTCCTCCAGATTATCCAACGGCGCATTACTTGCAAATAAACGCTCCATCATAAACTGAAGAAAACCGTCTTCAGCAGAGAGTTTCCCTCTGCCGCCTAATGCGGTTTCACGAATTTTATAGACCGCATAGCCATCTTTATGGTTTTCTCCTGAAAGACGCACATTGATATGATTTTTTCCGAGCCATTTTATCAGATAAACAAAACGTGAATCTATCTGCAGAATATTTGCATGAAAAGTTCCTTCTTTTTCTTTAAATTCAAAGGTCGTCTGTTTGCTTGGATTCGTAAAAATACCACAGGAATGGTGACTCCATTTTCGTTCACTGTTATCTAAAACTAAAATTGGTTTTTCCGGAGTAGCTGCTCTTTCATTCGATTGAAATGTAGTATATGTACATACTAAATCATTATTCTCTTCCGGTGTATTGCTAAAATCAAATACTGGCATGATTGTGCTCCTTTTGTAAATTCAATAATAACTATTAGACTGCCTAATCATATCACATTTTTTTGTAAATGCCTATTTAAATGTCCGGCTGGTGTGATTATTTCTTTTCCTGCAGGTTATGTTTCCCAATAGAAATCTTTCCATCGCTTTTAGGAATTCTTGCAAGCTCCTTAACCCTTAATAATTCGTTTCACTATTTTTTCACTATGTGGCAAGAAAAATCCGGCTACCGGTCCAACTAAAAATGCACAAACCAAAGTTCCAACTCCCCATACTCCTCCTAAAAGTGCTCCTATCACTACAAAAGAAAAGTCTGTGAGCATTCTTATTACACTGAACTTCTTTTTATTCTTTTCATACCACTCCCTTCCTCATTAACCTCCGTAAAATTCAAATCAATTTTCTTAGCCATATCGTTTGCTCCTTTACCAATTCTTTTTGTTTTCAAATTCACTTTTCATTCTACACCTCTACTAACAAAGATTCTCCCTTAGAATAATCTCCACTTGTCCATTCCCATTTCTCCGAAAGTTCACACCAAATAACTCCTATCTGCCACCTCTATCCTTCCTACAATGATGGCTCTGTCTGTTATTTTCCCGTTCCTGCACTTCCTGTTGCTTCCTTTGCAATCTCGCCTTCACACTGTCTGATTCTGCCTTATTTCCGGTCTGCTGTTCCCACTTGGCAACTGACTGTGGAAACTCGTGAAAATATAATAAATGCTAAAGATGAATATTCAGAAGAAGAGTATGCTGACAGCCTGCAGCACATCAATGAGAATATCAAAGAAATCAAGCAGGTGCCACCGGCACCTAGCACCCCTTCCTATGTATTCCGGTAAACCGGTATCATAAACTCGGGAGGCTACCTCTACGCTTCGCTCCGGTCGGCGCTAAACAAGCGTCCCCCGGACGCTTAACGCCCTGTCATGGGTACTTTCCTTAGATAGTATCCTAACATAAGAACTAATGCTTCTGTAAGGATAAATGTTATAATTCAAAATCTCGCACCATAGGCACGAGATTTACTCATAGCCAAGTAAATAGCATATAATTGCCTGCTGTACTTCTATCAAAGATTTCTTAAACTCATACCCCACAAAATATTTACTATCAATAGCATCTACTGACACTTCCTCGCCCCTAAAGAATGGCGGACATGGATTTAAGCAAGCACCCACATTTGCATATTTCAAGCGTTCCAATGTGATTTGATAACCTTTAAAGTCTCTCTTCGCCGCGGATGGGATTGAGTCTGTGCAAATAATATCTTTACTGGCAACAGCTTTATCTATATCATAGCAAATACTTGCACCCTCAATTTCATATCCTTTTGGACAACACTGAGTAAAATCAAAGCCTATTACATCTGATGCCTCTTTCCATGTATTTCCGATGTTTCCATTTGTGCCTACAAAAAGATATTTTTTTTCTGAAAAATCAACATACTTTTTTGAGAGTGAATACAAATCTGTCAGTATCTCACATGGATGATTTACGGCCGTCATCGCATTTATAATTGGAATATGCGAATGCTCCGCCATATACTCTATCAACGACAAATTCTTGTGACGGACAATAACCATATCCGCCCAGTTTTCAAGATATCCTATCACGTCCTTAATATCTTCTTTCTTGTCAAAAGTTTCCGGCGGAAACAAAATTGTATCTCCACCCAACATTTTTATCCCCTTTTCAAAAGAAACCCGCGTTCTAATGCTGCTTTCCGAAAAAAATAATACAATCGTTTTTCCTTTCAGCCAATCACATTCTCCATTATCTGCTTTTAACTTATCTGCCAATTCAAATATATGAATAATATCCTGCTTTGAAAAATCGTTTAAATGTAAAAATTGTTTCATTATCCTGCCTCCTTAAATTTCTCCAATCTATAATGATCTTCTTCATCCAACTCCTTAACATCATTCTTATAATCATATCCAAATTTCCTGTAAAATTCTGTTGCTGTAATAGATGCTGGTATCTCAATACGAGTTGCTCTTACATAAAACTCATCCTGTTCCAATGTATTTATGATTTTTCTTCCGATACCTTTTCCATGGAATTCTGGCTGTCACATAACCAGTTGTAAAATCAATTTATCATTTATTAAAACATATTCTTTTATTGTATAAGTGCATTTTCAATTGCCTTCTTAATGACATTACTGGAATTTGTAGCACCGCTCACTGCGTCCACGTCAATTTCCTGCATTGCTACTATATTATCCAAAATTACCTCAGCAGTTTTCCCCTTTTCATTTCTATGCTCCATAAGATTTATTGAAACAATTCTACCATCTTCAATCGTCACTTCTACCTTGGCATATATATATCCCGCATCATATTCTCCAACATATGTTCCATCTTCAACATCTGATAATTCTATATTTTCAAAAGTTATGCTCTCAACATTCTTCTGATACTCTCTAAAATCCATAAAATATACAACGACATGCCAGACAATACATGCTGCCATAAGTATTGTCATGATTCTATGCCACTTCATTCTTCTGTCTTTTTGTTTTAGTACATGGCAAGAAAAAATCAAAATAAACATAAAAACAACTGCCAATACTCCAGATACGTTTACTAATACATTACGATTCCTCAATACGGGAATAACAAAACTAATATGTAATATACAAAAGACTATTAATAATAGGCTTACCGGTCTATGAATTCTCATTAAAACCTTATCAATTTTAATAAGATTAAATCTTCTCACTATCCATTTTGTCACTAACATGCAAAAACAAATCAATGCTAAATATCCAAAAACAATTCCCATATAAATATTCCCTTTCTAAACATTTCTTTTTAATATCCTTGTTATCTTTTTCTCAATGTATATGGGCATAACCGGCTTATCCTGCCCTGCCCATACACAGTTTCCACCATATTTCATTCCAGATGTTTTAAAAAATTCCTTCATGTTTCTAATGGCTCCTGCGCTTTGTCCACATAAGAAAGAAAATGGAGCTGGTGTATTACATGCCGTTAGCAGAAAATATTTTTGATTTTTAGATAATCTCCCTAATTAATCTGCTAATCTCTTGCACATCATCTTTATGTACGCAATTTCCCGTTTTAATACATGCTCTACATCCATTACAATAACCTATATTTTTTTCATATAAGTTTACAAATGCAACCTGCCATCCACGTAATTCTGCTTCCTGTACGACGCACTTAAGCATGGTTCCGGTTGCTCCGTCCTTATGAGGACTTCCCAATAATGCCAGTAACTTTTTGGACATTATTATCCCCTCCCCTCAACTGCCAAGGAATTAAACAACATATCAAATCCGTACAATAAAAATTCTTTCTTTGATTTATTTAAATGTTGAGTAATATATTCTTCTTTATTTGTGGCAAGTAAAATAACTCCTGATAACATACCCCAAAAAGAAAAAATGGTTGGCAAAATCTCAATATCGGAACGTATCTCTCTATTTTCTATTCCTTTTCTCAAAAAAATACACAATAACTCGTTTATCCTCTCACCAACCAAAAACGTTTCCTTTTCTTCCGGTAAAAAATGTGTTGTTTCAAAATCAATGTTGATTGTTTTAAGTACCATGCCAAAATAAAATGGATATTCCTCCTGATATTCTACTAACGCATTGCAAATTTTTGCATAGCATTCTTTGGTATTACTGCTACTTTCCAATGCATTGTTCATATAATTGTACAATTTCTGCATGCTTTCCAATACCAGCACACTCACAAGTTGCTCCTTGTCCTTAAAATATACATATAAAGTCGCTTTGCTATAACCTGCTTCCTTTGCTATATCATTCATTGATGTATTCTCTATTCCCTTTTTCATAAACAACTGCTCTGCTACCATTGATATATTCTTTCTATGTACACTTTGTGGTTCCTTTTTTCTTCTTGCCATAATTAACAAATCTCCTATAATTAAACCGTCGGTTTAATTATAGGAGGAGCTATTCTATTTGTCAACCAAATTAATTTTTAATTTATTTGCTCATATTATATACTTTTTCTTATGCTTATAAAGTACTCATATTCATTGAATAAGGAAAATCTGTTGCTAAATCGTTGCCGGCGTTTAAACAAATTTGTAAGTCCAGCGTATCAGACACTATTCCTCAAGTTTATGGGATGACTTGCTAAATTTCTCCATATCAGCGGAAAATGGGTAAAAAATTAGAGTCACCTAAAAGATGACTCTGTTACACAAAATAATATTCTATAATCCTCTGACAATATTTAAATAATCCTGCGGCTGGTCTACTGCTGCATAAATAACAACTTCTTTTTTAGCCTCATTAACCTTATAAAACACCATATTTTTTCCAATATCAAAACTTTGTATCCCTGCCTTTTAAGCACCAGATAGCGATGTTCTAATCCCATGGGTGAGCGATTACCTAACTCCAAAATACTCTGTATAAAATTTTTATTATTCGGACTCCCTACTGACCAGCTTATTTCAGCTGTTTTAGTAGGTTTTAGCTTTCAGAAATAGCGTCTTCTCGTCTATTTCTCTTAATTATTTTTAGTTTTCAAAGTTTTAGGTATCATTCGGGTATCACGAATGGGTATCAATGTACCTACTCGTATTATGACTCCGATATGGGAAATGAGCAAGAACTTTTTACTTTCTACCACAACACTTTTTGTACTTCTTTCTTGAGCCGCATGGACATGGATCATTCGGATATATCTTCTTTTCTACATTCACAACATTTCCCCCCAGTCCATTAGGATAGAGTGAAGTAGATATAATATCCGCATTTCCTTCTAAATCAACAGGTATCCCCATCTCTTTTAACTGCGGAGCTGCATCTCTTAACATTGCAGCCGCGTGCGAACTTCCCGGCACAATTGTTGGCATTCCGCCGACAAATTCTCTTCTTATCAGTTCATTGGGTTTATGACCTCTGTTTTCTTTCATTCGTGTATTGTTGTGTGCATCCATAAGTAATCCCATGAAATCATTCATTTGTTTTTCACTCTTAAACACCACATCTGCATCTGACATTTTATTAATCACATCCGTAGGAGATTCCCCTTCGTAGCTGTTTGCCCATACCTGCAGACACCACGAAACAGCCTGCTCATATGGCAAATCCAATTTTTTCATAAAAAATGTTTTCAATTTACCATATGCTAATGAGCTTTCCTCATATCCAATTCTACATATTTCTTCAATCTGTTGTACCGATGGTATATAAAATGCTTTATCCATTTGGCTATCTAACAGATATCCTACTTCATCATTCTCAAGTATCGGAATATGTATAAACAATCCTTTTGGAGAATAAATCGGATCATCCTTAGGCCAATCCTGTAATCCCAAGCTCCTCATCGTGAAAATACATGATTCCACAATATCTACCGGCATTTCCCATAGCAAAACAATCATTTCATCTATAGTATCCTTAACCTTTAATTTGTATAACTCGTAGATAACTTCCACCGGTGCAATTCCATAATAGTTTATAAAGAACTGCACACATTTCATCATCCATCCTTTTTTGAATTGCTCTGCTCGAAATGTTTCATCATCAATCCTTCTAAAAACAGCAGACACCTCTTCAAACACACAGAATCTGTCTGATATCTCCTCAAAAGCACCAAGCCAGTACATATGCAACTGCATACTATCCACTACTTCATTTATAGATATATTCTGTGGTGTATCACACGCCTTACGAAAAAGACTCATCTGCTCTTTTGTTAAACATGCCAGTCTGCTTCTAAGCATATCCTCTGTACAGAAACACTCAAGAATCCTCTCTATCAGTGCAGCTTTACGAAGTCCTGAACATTTTCTTAATTCAAAACTTCTTGCCTGATCCAACAATTGTTCTTTTGTATATTCTTCTAAATGCTCTCTCAATAACATATCGTATTCTCCAATGAGATTCTAAGCCTCTACCGTAATCCCATATTTTTCGCACCATTCTCTTGCAATCTTCTCATAACAGGCATCTCTATATTTGTACCACTTTTCTTCCATTCCCAAATCAAATAAGCGATCCTTAAATCTACGAAAGGCTCCTTTTCCTTTGATTGCCTGTTCTAGAACATCTTGATTTCTTCCTGCCGGCAATTCATAAATAAAACATTCCATCATACGATACTCATTTATCTCATACTGTCCGGGCAACGGAATGAAATCCTCAACAAATCCCTCGCTTAGTTCATCCATAAGCTCCGGATTATACTCGCCATTAACCATACCGTCAAACACCATTAAAATTTCTTGCGTCTTAGTGTCATAATAATATTCAATTTCCATTCCAGCACCCTCGAGTGCCTCCAGTACTTCCTGTAATTTCACCTTCATTTTATCTGCCTTTCTCATATGCACTCTATTATTCGTTTATGCTCCTTCGCATTCATGTACATATACTTTGCCTGATCCGACATATTTTGCCCAAGACAAACTCCATATGGCATTACAATTCCATCATGGATAATTACATTCTGAAAAGGGATAAGAGATGTCTCCACAATCTGAGGCATTGGCAATGTTCCCATCATTTCTCTCCAACTGGAATATATTCCTCGCACTCTATATACACTTCCATCTTCGTCGCAGGATATCAGAATCGAACCGTTTTTCAGATGTCTTTCTACCACAAATTTTCCATGTACTACCTTCTTCCATCCTTTTACGATAGAAATATGTTCCTCACTCATATTCTGTGTGTTTTTTGATATATATTCATCAATAACCGATGTATCTTCCCAAAGTTTTCCACTAATAATGCTAACCGCGTCCAGCGGCAATCCTTTCGGGGAATCCATTCCATATAAATCCTTACGTAACTTATACTTTTGGTTAACAAAGTCTAATAGCGGAATCCACAAATCATAAAATAATTTTGCCTGTGCTTCTGTTAAAACCATAATCTCTCATCTCTTTTCTCTATCTTGGACTAATCTTGAGCTATTTTGAGCTAATCTTAGACTAACTTGGACAAATTTGCTCTAAAAACAGACTATATCTTTAATAATTCAAGTAAAATACGGAGCAACCAATGTATCACCTTGTATTGCATGGTCAAGCATTATTTTATATCCACAGTACATACAGAAAAAGGTGTCTAATCCATCTTCTATCGTCAAATCTCCATTACAATTAGGACATTTTAATGCGAAAGTTTTCATTACATCCCCTCCTTTTTTCTCAACCATCCAACACTTACTGTGCATCTTCCACATCACAAACTTTATAACCCCAATCAAAGCTATTTTCGTCTGTCAAAATATCAATGCTTCCACTTGCATGTTTAATTTCTTTATTGTAAATATTATACTACTTTTTTTATTACCATTCCATCGATATATAAAGTATGTACAAAAAATGCGAAGCATTACACTCCGCAAACACATTACAAATATATCAACTCTCCTAACACTATCTCTTCCACTCTTTTAAGTATTCAACAATTCAACTAACTTCATCTGGTTACTTTCTTTTAAAGCTTCAATAATCCCTACCCCTAGTTTCATTCGTTCCGTCCATTTTCTGTATTCCTTTAGTTATCGCTTTGTGATTTTAGTATAATATATCCTCTTAGTTGTACAAAACTCTCCAATCATTACATGGTATACCTCCGTAACTATGATATACTATTTTTAACAAATACAAAGGAGGTTCTTAAATGCTACTAGGTGATAAAATACGTTCTTTACGGAAGAACAAACAAATTACACAAGCCCAATTAGCTGAAGCATTGTCCGTCTCTTCTCAATCAGTAAGCAAATGGGAAAATAATTTGTCTGTCCCCGACATTTCAGTACTCCCTGTAATTGCAAGATATTTCGGTATTACAATGGATGAATTGTTCAACTATCGTCTCGACGCGTTAAATTACAAGGAAAGATTTATTCGTTTTATGGTAAATAACGGAATGTTGCAATTTGGCGAGTTCACATTAAAAAGTGGCAGAAAATCGCCATATTTAATACATAGTGGATATAATCTTACCGGTAGTCAGATTTCAAAGTTAGGAGAATTCTATGCCGAGTGTATCCGCGAGCACAACATAGACGGCAACTGCCTTGTGGGAATCGACAGCCGTGATGTTCCTCTTGTAATTGCAACAAGTATGACCTTGTTTAACAAATACGGTATAGACAGTTTCCATTGTGTAGATTTTGGCATAAAAAATGATGCTTTCGAACATCTCGATATAACACTTATTACAGATGCATTCACATCAGGCAAAACCTTACGCACCTACCTTGATAATATTAAATCTCAAACAGGAAAGTATCCTTCTGATATAGTTGTATGTGTAGATAGAATGGAAAAAGATGAACACTCATCCTATACTGCCAAGCATGAAATCGAAAAAGAGTATGGGGTTAAAATACATCCCATTGTCAATTGCGAAGATATAATAAAAGCAGTAGACAACTGCGTTATTTCTGCAGGTGATTACACAGAACAATTAAAAAAATACAGAGATTGTTATAGGGGGATGTAAGCTATGAACGTTGTTGATAAACTGATAGAAAAAACCATACAAACCAAAAATCCTACCGTTATCGGTCTAGATCCTGATGTCACTAAAATTCCTGCTTGCTATAAAAGAAATTGCAATGATTCAAATCCTCTATCTGCAGTTGCTGAAGTAATATATGAATTTAACTGTGATATAATTGATATAGTCGCAGAACTTGTACCTGCCGTAAAACCTCAAATGGCTTTCTATGAGAAATATGGTTCATATGGTGTCGCAGCATTCGAAAAAACCGTTGCATATGCCAAATCAAAAGAGCTTGTTCTGATCGAAGATGCAAAACGTAATGATATTGGAAATACTGCAAAAGCATATGCTGATGGTCATCTCGGTGAAGTAGAAACTCTTTGCGGTTCTTATGCTTCTGCATTTGATGTAGACTTCTTAACCATAACCCCATTTTTAGGCAGTGAAAGTCTTAATCCTTTTATTGATGTATGCAAGAAAAAAGAAAAAGGTGTTTTTGTGTTAGTGAAAACTTCAAATACAAGTTCAGGTGAAATCCAAGATGTTACTACAAAAGATGGCTTTACTATTAGTCAAAACATTGCCATGTATGTTGCAGAGCACTCAATTTCTTGTGTTGGAAAATATGGTTATTCTTCAATCGGTGCAGTTGTAGGTGCTACATATCCGGAAGAATCAGTTTCACTTAGAAAAATAATGCCAAAGAGTTATTTTCTTGTTCCCGGTTACGGCGTGCAAGGTGGCGTCTCCAAAGATATATTACCTTGCTTTAAAGCTGATGGTCTTGGAGCAATTATAAATTCATCAAGAGGAATTTTATACACTCATATGAGTGATGACGAACGAAATAGTTGTACAAGAGAATTATATTTGAAGAGTGTAAGAAATGCAGTTATTGAAATGCAAAAGGATATATATACAACACTTAAAGAAAACTTCATTAATATGATATATTAACAAACAAATGCCGCAGATTCCTCTGCGGCATTCTCATTAAACATATTCAAATCATTCTGATAACAAATTGATAACACATTTTTGCAACCACGCCTCCCAAAAACTCAATGTTTTCGGGCATTCCGAGCGTTTTTCTCCTATTCAAACTCGGCAAGTTGTCTTTCTGTCTTAAACTATTATGTTTAAGTTTTATTGAAAATCTGCCGATATTTTTCCTCATTTGCACATTTTATTTTGGCTTACTGATTTTCTGTTGCCAAAGTGTTGCCATGACTTACAACTTTTCTCACACAGTCAAAGTACTTATTTCAAATACACCGCATCATATTTTGAGAGAAGGTATACACAATATTGATTCATACTGACCCCTTCTTTCTGAGAGTGTTCTGCCAAAGCTCTGTGCAGACTACGCGGTAATCTCAATTTAAATTGTCCGGAATAATCTTCCAGACTGTCCGGCTTATGAATCTCAATTCCCTCCTCGAGCGCAACTTCCAGCCATGCTTTTTTTGCATCCAATGCATTAGCAACAGCACGTTCTATCGTCTCGCCACAAGTAATACATCCCGGCAAATCAGGATAAGAAACCACAAAGCCACCTTCATCCTTATCTTCCACTATTTCCATACGATAGGACATTTCCATATATTCATTCAGTGTCTTCATTTCTCTTCGCCTCGCTTTCTACAATCTGCCTTACCATTTCTACATAGACCTTTTTAATCGGCTCATGTTTCGGTATTGTAATAGGTTGGCAGCCTTGCCTTCTGAATGTGTAATGACTGCTTCCTGTTCTCGGTGCATTCATCACATATCCACAACTCTCTAATACCTTTCGCAATTCATCAAATCGAAGGTCCTTTGACAAATTACATATACGCTCTATTAGTTTATTCCATTTGGACATTTTCATGCCTCCTATCTTTATTATATGTGGTGTTATATGCGGTGTCAACATATTTGCATTCTTGAGTTTCCGCAGTTTTATCCACAGAGGTCCTAATTTACTGCTTTCGTGAT
>X314_Red_Deer__coassemble_111_pt1 | contig 16080 bp, 10 predicted proteins | sample X314_Red_Deer__metabat2_high_PE_002 | metagenome-assembled genome bin X314_Red_Deer
GATTAAAGGAGAAAAAGGGAGAAAATGGGGAAAAGAAAGGTATTTTTCTGTGCGAAGAAAGGTCTTGCTCTTTCGTTAGCTGCAGTTACAATGGCGACTGCACCGTTTGGAGAAGTGACATTTGCGCAAAATCAGACAGACGCAGCCGTTGCCGCTGTGTCGGAAGACAGTTCATCAGGAGTGCTGTCTGACAAAGAGAGAGGAGTTATCTTTGCGGACAGCAGAACAGATTTTCGTGATGAATCCATCTATTTTGTAATGGTAACAAGATATTACAATGGAGATGAAAGCAATGATGTACAGTGTTGGGATGGTACACAGTATAACTTAAATGATCCGGCATGGAGGGGAGATTTTAAGGGCTTAATTGAGAAACTTGATTATATTAAGGCACTGGGATTTACTGCAATCTGGATTACACCGGTTGTAGAGAATTGTAGCGGTTATGACTATCATGGTTATCATGCAAAGGATTTTAGTGAAATTGATGAAAGATATGAATCAGATGATTGCACATATCAGGATTTGATTGATGCGTGTCACGAAAAAGGAATGAAGATTATTCAGGACGTTGTACTTAATCACACAGGTAACTTTGGTGAGGATAATTTATTGCCAATGTTTGAAAAGGAAGGTGATTTAAGCAGTACTGATTGTTTAAAACCGGTTGAAGGTTTAGATCTTCCTGATAATTATGATGAATTAATACCGGATCTGCAATATGATGCAAGACTTGCCCTTATGAAAAATACGGATGGTGAAAATCATGATGTAAATAATATTTATCACCATTATGGCAATTTTAACTGGGATGATTATACCTGTCAGATTGCTCAGATAGACGGTGACTGTGTAGACTTAAATACAGAGAATCCGCTTGTTTATAATTATTTAGTAGATGCTTATACACAGTATATTGACATGGGTGTAGATGGATTCCGAGTAGATACAGTAAGACATATCAGCCGCCTTACCTTCAATAAGGTATTCAATGATGCGTTTAAACAGGCCGGTGCAGAAAATGGAAAAGATTTTTTCATGTTTGGTGAGGTTTGTACAAGAGATAATGGTAATGTTTGGTATAGAAAGTCGCCATCCATGTCAACACCTTTCTATACATGGAAAGATTCTGTTGACTATGAGTGGAGTGACACGGATTGGGAAGTAAACTATAATTCTGCAATTCAGAATACGCTTGATAATGCTACTGCTGACTCAATTGCAAAACAGCCTACAAGTAATAATGCATTCCTAAATGGAAATAATTATCATAAGACAGATTATAGTATGTTCTCTGGAATGAGTGTAATTGATTTCCCTATGCACTGGTCATTTAAGTCAGCACAGAGTGCATTCTCAGTAGCATTAAACGGTGACAAATATTATAATGATGCAACATGGAATGTTACTTATGTAGATTCTCATGATTACGCACCGGATCAGGCTCCTGAAAATCAGAGATTTAATCAGGATCAGAGTACATGGGCTGAAAATCTTTCACTTATGTTTACATTCCGTGGTATTCCATGTATCTACTATGGTTCTGAAACAGAATTCCAAAAGGGAGCTACAATTGATAAGGGACCACATATGGCACTTGCAGATTCCGGACGAGCATATTATGGAGATAATATCGAAGGAACAATAACATCAACAGATTTTGGTGTATATGGTAATGTAAGCGGAGCAGTTGCTGAGACATTAAAACATCCATTGTCACAGCATATTCAGAGGCTTAACAGAATCCGTCAGGCGATTCCTGCACTTCGTAAGGGTCAGTATTCTACAGAGGGGGTATCAGGAAGCCTTGCATTTAAGAGACGTTATACAGATGAGACAACAGACAGCTTTGTATGCGTATCTATCTCAGGAGATGCAACATTTACAGGAATTCCAAACGGAAGATATGTTGATGCTGTAACAGGTGACGTGAAAGATGTAACAAACGGAACACTTAATGTATCAGTTTCGGGAAAAGGTAACTTAAAGGCGTATGTTTTAGATACAGCAAAGACACCGGCACCGGGACGAGTAGTTACAAATGGTCTTTATTTAACAGATGGTGGCGCAATTAAGGATATTGAGCCGGTTTCTGTTGATATTATTGAGCCAACAGACATTACATTAAACAGTGAAAAAGTTTCTGTATTAGAAGCTGAAACAGTACAGGTGAAAGCAACAGTAGCACCAAGTAATGCAACAGATAAAACTGTAAAGTGGAGTTCAAGTGATAAATCTATTGCAACAGTTTCAGGAGGAAATATTACAGGTGTTGCGCCTGGTGTTGCAACAATTACAGCAACAACAAGTAATGGTTTGACAGCAACAGTTGAGGTTAATGTATCAGTAAATCCTGACATAATTAAGCCAACAGGTGTAAGTTTAAGTTCTGATGCTTTAAAAATTACAGAGGGAAAGACAGAAAACCTTACAGCTACAGTTGCTCCGGAAGAAGCAACAGATAAAACAGTGACATGGGCATCAAGTAATACATCTGTTGCAACAGTAAACAGCAACGGTGTTGTAACAGCAGTTGCAGAAGGAACAGCAACAATAACAGTAACAACCTTTAATGGCTTTACTGCAACAGCAAAAGTTACTGTTGTGGCAAAAGAAATACCTTATATAGAAAATGGTGTTTATTTTGAAAAGCCGTCAGGATGGGGCTCAACAATTTACGCATATATGTGGGATGATAGTACAAAGCAAGAGTACATGGGCTCATGGCCAGGAACGGCTATCAGTGATTTAGGTAATGACATCTATGGATTCTCATATAAAACAGATAATGAAAATATGAAGATCATATTTAATGATGGCAGCAATCAGACAGCAGATTTAGAATTTGTAAACTGTGGCTATTATAATGCAAAAGGTTTTGTAAAAACAGTAGGACAGCTGACGGAAAAAGGTACAGTAAATGTTGAATATGTGGATGAAGCAGGAAATGTGATTTCAACTAAGAAACTTACAGGAGAAATCGGAGCAGCATACACTACAACAGCGAGTACATTCGACGGATATACATTAAAGACAACCCCGGAAAATGCAAGTGGAACATTTACAGCTGAGGCTATTACAGTAACCTATATTTATACTGTAAATGTATCTAACCCATATACATTAGAAGATGGTGTTTACTTTGAAAAGCCATCCGGATGGGGCCCGACAATTTATGCATATATGTGGGATGACAGTAATAAGAATCAGTATCTTGGTTCTTGGCCGGGTACACCAATCAGTGATTTAGGTGATGAGCTTTATGGATTCTCTTATGACACTGATAACGAAAATATGATGATTATCTTTAATGACGGCAACAACCAGACAGCAGATTTAGATTTTGTAAATGATGGACTGTATAATGTAAACGGTTTTGTAAAAACAGTTGAGCAGAACACAGATAATGGTAAGGTTTATGTCAAATACATGGATGAAGATGGAAACGTTATTTCGAGTGAGAAGCTTACTGGAAAAATTGGAACAGAATATACTACAACAGCAGATACCTTTGATGGGTATACATTAAAGACGACCCCGGATAATGCGAACGGAACATTTACTAAAGAAGATATTACAGTAACCTATGTTTATACAAAAAATGTTACCAGCCCATATACATTAGAAAATGGTGTTTATTTTGAAAAACCATCTGGATGGGGTTCGACAATTTATGTATATATGTGGGATAAGAGCAACAACAAAGAATATCAGGGGGCGTGGCCAGGTACAGCTATCAGTGATTTAGGTGATAGTCTATATGGATTATCATATAACACCGATAACAAAAATATGATGATTATATTTAATGATGGTGGCAACCAGACAGCTGATTTAGAATTCGTAAATAGTGGTCTTTATAATGGAAGTGGTTTTGTGAAGACTGTAAAGTAATGAATAATTTGTAAGAAGAAAGAAACCGGATTGATTATTTCTATAATCATCCGGCTTCTTTTTATGTTATAAGAAAGTGCTCATATGTAGTGTACGTCAGAGGAAAACGCGAAGCGTTTTTTGAAGCGTCGCGCGGCGACGCTTTTTTACGTTATAAGAAAGTGCTCATATGTAGTGTACGTCAGAGGAAAACGCGAAGCGTTTTTTGAAGCGTCGCGCGGCGACGCTTTTTTGTGCGAGGAAAGTCTTTTAACTTCCTATAGAATAAAAGCAGTTAAAATAGTTTTACACAGTTTGAAATAAAATCCAGTGTTAGATGTATTCTTTATTTTATGTGGCAATGCTATTATGATATGGTGATATATTCAGAAAATTGTTTGAAATAATGCAAAAAATTAATCAATTTAATTGCTCTTTTTTCTTTGAAAAATAAAAAAATGTGATACAATAGATAGGTACTAAAGTTTAAGTTGGGGGTTTTCATGCAGGATAGAGATGAAGATATTGTTAATAGTCAGCGAAGACGCCGGAAACGTGTAGGGAGAATAAAGAATGCAATTATTATGATTATTGCAGGATGGATATTAATCTCCATGATACTGATTATTTCTTTATTTATAAAGCTTAGTTTGGTAGAGCATAAGTTAGAGAAATTTGAAATAAATAAAACCGGTACAGTGACAGCTACTGAGAATCAGCAGGCTCAGATAAATAGTGAGGCAGAGTCGGAGGCTGTTTTAGAATCAACAGAAGAAGAGTTGAACGCACCACCTGTGGCAAGTGGAATTGAAGATGCAAGTAATCTTGCCACAGAGGGAGATATACATAAGGTTTATCTTACGTTTGAAGATGGTCCGTCTGAGAATACCGGTGAAATTTTAGATATATTAGCACAGTATGATGTGAAAGCCACTTTTTTCGTTGTAGGAAAAGAGGATGAAGAGTCACTTGCACTTTACAAAAGAATCGTAGAAGAAGGGCATACATTGGGAATGCATTCTTATTCTAATAAATACAGCGTCATCTACCAGTCAAAGGAAGAATTTGAAGAGGATTTTAAGCATATTCAATCTCTTTTGAAAGAAACAACAGGGGTAGAGAGTATGTATTATCGTTTCCCGGGTGGAAGCAGTAATCAGATTAGCAATGTGCCAATGAAAGACTTTATTCAGTACCTGAATAAAGAAGGTATTGTATACTACGATTGGAATGTGTCCTCAGGAGATGCATCAAATGCATATTCTTCTGATGAAATAGTTGCGAATGTGACAGCTGATGTAGTAAAATATAAGACATCAGTTGTGCTATTACACGACACAGCAGAGAAGGGCGCAACGGTAGAAGCTCTTGGCACACTCATTGAGAAATTAAATGAAATGGGTGCACAGATTCTGCCGATTGATGAAGATACTTCAGTTATTCAATATGTGAAAGCTGATAGTATTGAATAACTAAAATACATGGAGGATATGAGATGGGATTTTTTAAAGACTTTAAGGATGATTTTTCTCAGGCAGTGAATGAATTGATGCCGGGTGAGGATAATTTAGAAACCACCACAGCTGATGAAGAATTAGTTGTTAATACTCTAGAAGATGAAGTTGATGTAGAATCTGAATTATCTAAGCTTGATGGACTTTTAGAGCAGGTAACAAGCCAGTCAGCTGCATTAAAGAGAGAAGCAGAAAAAGCAGCTACAAGAACAGCTGCACCGGTTGTACAGGAGACACCGGTAGTGCAGGAAATGCCAAATGTGGCAGAAGTGAAAAATGAACAGAATATTATGGTCAATACAATGATCAAAACTCAGGAGGAAAGAGTAATGGCAGACAATGTAACACCAGTAGTAAAGGAAGAAAGAATTGCAACAGATGAAGTATCTACAATTACACATGGTACAATCATCCGCGGAGATATCATTTCTAATGGTTCTCTTAATATTGAAGGAGAAGTGCAGGGAAATGTTGGATGTAATGGTAAACTTGTTGTAACAGGTACTGTAACAGGTGACAGCAATTCAGCAGAGTTCTTTGCAGATTCCGCTAAAGTAGAAGGTGAAGTAGTGAGTACAGGAACAGTTAAGATTGGTTTGGGTTCAGTTATCATTGGTAACGTAACTTCTTCATCTGCAGTAATTGCTGGTGCGATTAAAGGTGATATTGATGTTCAGGGACCGGTAGTAGTTGATACATCTGCAGTTGTTATGGGTAATATTAAATCCCGTTCAGTACAGATTAATAACGGAGCAGTTATCGAAGGTTTCTGTTCTCAGTGTTACTCTGATGTTGACGTTAAGAGTCTTTTTGAAGCAAAGGAAGGAAACTAATTTCATATGAAGAGAGTTTTTTTGAAATTAAGCGGCGAGGCCCTTGCAGGTGAAAAACATACCGGTTTTGATGAACCAACTGTTACAGAAGTGGCAAAACAGGTAAAGCAGATAGTTGACAAAGGAATTCAGGTAGGTATTGTAATTGGCGGTGGCAATTTCTGGCGTGGTAGAACAAGTGAGACAATTGACCGTACAAAGGCAGATCAGATTGGTATGCTTGCAACTATTATGAACTGTATTTATGTATCTGAAATTTTCCGTTCTGTTGGAATGAATACACAAATTTTAACGCCATTTGAATGTGGAAGTATGACAAAGCTTTTCTCAAAGGATAGAGCAAATAAGTACTTTGAAAAAGGAATGGTGGTATTCTTTGCAGGTGGTACAGGACATCCTTATTTTTCAACAGATACAGGAATTGTACTTCGTGCAATTGAAATGGAAGCAGAGGGAATTTATCTTGCAAAAGCGATTGATGGAGTTTATGACAGCGATCCAAAGATAAATCCTGCAGCTAAGAAATACGATGAAGTATCCATTCAGGAAGTAATTGATAAAAAGCTTGCAGTTGTTGACTTGACAGCATCTATCATGTGTATGGAAAATAAAATGCCAATGTATGTATTTGGCTTAAATGAAGAAAATAGTATCGTTAAAGCTATGAGCGGCGAATTTAGCGGTACAAAAGTTACTGTATAAAGAAAGGTTGGTATTAATATGGATCAGAGAATCGCTCCGTTTGATGAAAAAATGCAGAAAACTATGAATAATTTATCTGAGGAGTTTGGAGGCATCCGTGCCGGACGTGCGAATCCACATGTATTAGATAAATTAAGAGTAGATTATTATGGAACACCAACACCAATTCAGCAGGTTGCAAATGTAAATGTTCCAGAGCCAAGAATGATTCAGATTCAGCCTTGGGAAGCTTCCATGGTAAAAGAAATTGAGAAAGTAATTATGACATCCGATTTAGGAATTAATCCAACAAATGATGGAAAAGTAATTCGTCTCGTTTTCCCTGAGCTTACGGAGGAAAGACGTAAAGAACTTGCAAAAGACGTTAAGAAGAAAGGCGAGAATGCAAAGGTTGCAGTTCGTAATATTCGTCGTGATGCAAATGATTCCTTTAAGAAGCTTGCAAAAGCAGAAGATATTTCAGAAGATGAAATCAGCGGATTAGAGGATCAGGTTCAGAAATTGACTGATAAATATATCGCAGAAGTAGACAAGGCTGTAGAAGCAAAAACAAAAGAAATTCTTACTGTATAATCAGATAAGTTTTAACAGCTATTTGAACACATATATGATAGGAAAGAATTGGGGACATGACAAAATCGTGTCCTCTTTTTCGGTCTATGGGAAATTAATAAAAATTTTATGAAAATATAACCGCATATTTCTATTATATATAGTATAATTTTTTCATTGGGAAAATATAGAAGTTTTTTTACAAAAGTATCTAAGCAGGGAAAGGAAAAAAGAATGAATGTTCCAAAGCATGTTGCAATCATTTTAGATGGAAATGGAAGATGGGCGAAGAGCAAAGGGATGCCACGAAATTACGGACATACCGCAGGAGCAAAAAACGTAGAAGAAATCTGCCGTAAAGCCCATGAGATAGGAATTAAATATCTGACATTATATGCATTTTCTACTGAAAACTGGAATCGCCCGGAGAGTGAAGTGAATGCATTGATGAAACTGTTGGAGAATTATCTAAAGAATTGTTTGAAAACAGCAGATAAAAATCATATTCGCGTGCGTATACTTGGTGATAAGACCCGTTTGAGCGAGAAGTTCCAGGTACAAATTGAAGAATTGGAAGAAGCATCCGCAAATTACGATGGTTTAAATCTTCAAATCGCAATAAACTACGGAAGTCGAGATGAAATGCACCGTGCAATGAAAAAGATGTATCAGGATATTAAGGATGGAAAGCTTTCTGAGGATTTTTCAGAAGCAGATTTCGAAAAATATTTAGATACAGCAGATATTCCTGATCCGGATTTGATGATTCGTACCAGCGGAGAGCAGAGATTGTCGAATTATTTACTTTGGCAGTTGGCGTATAGTGAATTTTATTTTACGGATGTTCCGTGGCCGGATTTTGATGAGAAAGAATTAAAACTGGCTATTGAGGCGTATAATAAAAGAAAACGCAGATTTGGAGCTTTAGACGAAGAGGAAGCGTAAGAATTTGTAGCGGAAATGATTTTGGAGGAAGATTATGTTTAAGACAAGACTGATAAGTGGAATTATTTTAGTAATAGCAGCACTTATCTTAATAATTACAGGTGGAGACATTTTATTAATATCAACCATGGTGATTTCATGGATTGGAATGAGTGAATTATACCGCATTTTTCATATCGAAAAGAAATTGATTGGCGTGTTAGGATATTTTGCGGCAGCTGTTTATTATTGCAATTTAAAACAGCAGTTTATTCCTGATATGATGATGCTTGTACTCGGAGCACTGATACTTATGATGGCGGTATATGTATTTACATATCCAAAATACCAGACAGAACAGATATTAGCAGCGTTTTTTGGAATCTTTTATGTTGCAGTCATGTTATCATTTGTATATCAGACAAGAATGCTTGCTGCAGGAGCATATATTGTATGGCTCATTTTCCTTTGCTCATGGGGATGCGATACCTGTGCATATTGTGTAGGTGTTTTAATTGGAAAGCATAAAATGTCACCAAAGTTAAGTCCGAAAAAATCTGTAGAAGGAGCAGTTGGTGGTGTTGTTGGTGCAGCACTTCTTACAGCAATTTATTGTACGGTATTGAAGGATGCAATGGGAATTACAACAAATCAGATCATCATTTTATCTGTTATTAGTGCAGTAGGAGCATTGATTTCCATGGTAGGAGACTTAGCTGCATCTGCGATTAAGCGTAATTATGAAATTAAAGATTATGGTAAATTAATTCCTGGTCATGGAGGAATTTTGGATCGTTTTGACAGCGTGATTTTTACAGCTCCAATTATTTATTATCTGGCAGCGCAGTTTATCAGATAAAAGATTGTAAAAAACTGACGTTTTGAAAGAAAGAAGAAAAGAGACGATGATGAAGAAAATAGCGATACTTGGTTCTACAGGTTCCATTGGAACACAGACGTTAGATATTGTAAGAGAGCAGGGCGATATAGAGGTAGTGGCGCTTTCTGCAGGTGGCAATATTGACCTATTAGAAAAACAGATGCGTGAATTTAAGCCGAAGTTTGTCAGTGTCTGGGAAGAAGAAAAGGCAAAAGAATTACGCGTCCGGACTGCTGATATGGGAATCCGTGTTGCATTCGGAATGGACGGACTTATTGAGACGGCTACCATGAAAGAAAGTGAAATTTTAGTTACTGCCATTGTTGGAATGCTTGGAATTCGTCCGACTATTGCGGCGATTCAGGCAGGAAAGAAGATTGCCCTTGCAAATAAAGAGACGTTAGTAACAGCAGGACATATTATTATGCCTATGGCAAAGGAATACAATGTGCCAATTCTTCCGGTAGATAGTGAGCATAGTGCTATTTTTCAATCTATGCAGGCTACGGCTTCCAATAAAATTAATAAGATTCTTTTAACTGCATCAGGCGGTCCATTCCGTGGAAAAACAGCAGAAGAATTAAAAAATATTCAGGTTGAGGATGCCTTAAAGCATCCAAACTGGAGCATGGGAAGAAAAATTACCATTGATTCTTCTACACTGGTAAATAAGGGCTTAGAGGTTATGGAAGCAAAATGGCTGTTTGGAGTGGATTTAGAGCAGATTCAGGTTGTAGTACATCCACAGAGTGTGATTCATTCTGCAGTAGAGTACGAAGATGGTGCAGTGATTGCGCAGCTTGGAACACCGGATATGCGTCTGCCAATTCAGTATGCATTATATTATCCGGAGCGTAGAAATTTATCCGGAAAACGTTTAGATTTATTTGAAATCGCAAATCTTACGTTTGAGAAACCGGATACAAAGACATTCCGGGGTCTGGCGCTTGCATACGAAGCAATGAAGCATGGTGGAAATATTCCGACTGTTTATAATGCTGCAAACGAGAAGGCAGTCAGCCTGTTTTTGAATCGTAAAATCAGATATCAGGAGATTGTGGAAATTATTGAAGCATGTATGGAGCGGGCAGTTTATGTATCTAATCCAAATTTGGATGAAATTTTAGAAACAGAAGCAGCTGCATATGCATTTATCGACGAAAAATATCATTCATAAAAGAAGGGCTTTTACATGAAAATTATTGTTGCACTGATTATTTTTAGTATCATTATTTTATTTCACGAGCTGGGACATTTTCTTCTGGCGAAAAAAAATGGAATTAAGGTAAACGAATTTAGTCTTGGTCTTGGACCGACACTGTTTGGAGTTCGAAAGGGAGACACCTTGTATTGTGTGAAATTACTTCCCTTTGGTGGGGCATGTATGATGGAAGGTGAGGACGGCGAAAGCAGCGATAGCGGTGCGTTTAACAGTAAATCTGTATGGGCGCGAATCAGTGTTGTTGCAGCGGGACCTGTTTTTAACTTTATCATGGCATTTGTTTTTTCGTTTATTATTGTTTGCGCTGTAGGATATGATGCGCCGGTATTAAATGGTGTTTCAGAAGGTTACGCTGCTGAGGAAGCCGGACTTATAGCAGGCGATAAAATTGTGAAAATGGGAAATGAAAACATTCATTTTTACCGCGAAATCAGTACGTATGGTATGTATCATGAAGGTGAATCCGTAGAAGTTACTTATGAGCGTGATGGAGAAAAATATACAACTGTGCTTGTGCCAAAATATGATGAAGAATTAGGTAGATATCTGTATGGATTTATTGGCTCAACAGCCAGGATGAAGGATACAAACAATATTTTTGTATTGATGAAATACAGTGTGTATGAGGTTGGTTACTGGATTGAATCAACTATTGACAGTCTTGGCATGATGATTAGCGGAAATGTATCTGTAAATGATGTCAGCGGTCCGGTTGGAATTGTCAGTGTGATTGGTAGTAGCTATGAAGAGGCTGTTTCTGATGGTGTTTTTGTAGCATTTCTTCAAATGCTTTATATTTGTGTATTTTTGTCTGCAAATCTTGGCGTGATGAATCTGCTTCCAATCCCGGCATTAGACGGTGGAAGACTTGTATTTTTGATAATTGAAGCAATTCGGGGGAAAAAGGTAAGTCCGGAAAAAGAAGGAATGGTTCATTTTGTGGGCATGATGCTTTTATTTGGATTAATGATAGTTGTAATGTTTAATGACATCCGAAAACTGTTCGTTTAGTGAAGAACAAGCTCACTGGCGAAACTTACTGCCCCGTGTGGTGAGGTTTACGATATGGAAAGGTGTGGTATTGATATGAGTAAAGTAGTGAAAATAGGGAATCGTGTGATTGGCGGAGGCAATCCGATTATGATTCAGTCCATGACAAATACAAAGACAGAGGATGTGGCAGCAACTGTTGCACAGATTCAGAAGTTGGCAGCTGCAGGCTGTGACATTATCCGCTGTGCAGTGCCAACGATGGAAGCTGCAAAAGCACTTGGAGAAATCAAAAAGCAGGTGCAGATTCCTGTCGTAGCAGATATTCATTTTGACTACCGCCTTGCAATTGCAGCAATTGAAAACGGCGCAGATAAGATTCGTATTAATCCGGGAAATATCGGAAGTGCAGAGCGGGTAAAAGCGGTTGTAGATGCAGCAAAGGAACGTAATATCCCAATTCGTGTTGGGGTAAACAGTGGTTCCTTAGAAAAGGAATTGGTTGCAAAATACAATGGCGTTACTGCTGAAGGAATCGTTGAGAGTGCATTAGAGAAAGTGAAATTAATTGAGGATATGGGATATGATAACCTTGTAATCAGTATCAAATCCTCTGATGTTATGATGTGTGTGAAAGCCCATGAATTAATTGCAAAAAAGACAGAGCATCCGCTACATGTTGGGATCACTGAGGCAGGTACAATTATCAGCGGAAATATTAAATCAGCCATCGGACTTGGTTTGATTTTAAATCAGGGAATCGGTGATACTATCCGTGTTTCTTTAACAGGAGATCCGTTAGAAGAAATTAAATCTGCAAAACTCATTTTAAGAACACTTGGACTTCGTAAGGGTGGCATCGAAGTAGTTTCCTGTCCAACCTGCGGCAGAACCCGGATTGATTTGATCGGACTTGCAAATCAGGTAGAAAATATGGTGGCAGACATTCCTCTTGATATTAAGGTTGCTGTTATGGGCTGTGTTGTAAACGGACCTGGCGAAGCAAAAGAAGCAGATATCGGAATCGCAGGAGGAATCGGTGAAGGCTTAATTATTAAGCACGGAGAAGTATTTAAGAAAGTGCCGGAGAGCGAATTATTAGAGGCGTTGAGATACGAATTATTACATTGGAATGAATAAAAAGTGGTGATTAAATGGCAAAAATGTTTTTTGATGTGTTCCCTACATTAGAAGTGAACCCGGAGATGAAAAAGCTGTTATCTGAAATGGAAGTGACCAAGGTGGGAATGAACCATGATAAGGATAAGCTAAGGGTATATTTATTGGGCACACGTCTGATACATAAAAAGAATATCTATCAGCTGGAAAAGGCGATTGAAGACCAGATTTTTAAGGGTAGAAATATGCAGGTTAAGGTAATTGAAAAATACCAGCTTTCCAGTCAGTATAATGCCAGGTCTTTGATGGATATGTATAAGGACAGTATGTTAGAGGAGCTAAAAGAGTACAGTCTGATGGAGTACAATCTTTTACGAGCCTCTACAATGGAATTTACAGATGATAGTCATTTAAATCTGACTTTAGAAAATACAATTATTGCTCAGACGCGTTCCCATGAAATTGTAGAATTTTTAGAGAAAGTAGTCTGTGAACGTTGTGGAATGAATTTGGTGGTAAACCTGGAATTTGATGAGCCGAAGGAGAGTAAGTACCGGAAAAACAGCGAACTCCAGGTACAGTTCGAGGTGAAAAATATCTTAAAAAACATCAATCTTCCATCTGAAGATGGTGAGATAGCACCTGCTTCAAAAAATGAAGCGACAGAATCAATATCTGGTGGTACAGCAGCAGAAAAATCCATAAATACAGAAAAAACTGCAAAAAATGATGCAAAAGTACTAAAAAATGCAGGAAATACTGCAAAAAAATCCTTTGAAAATGGCAAACCTCAGTTTAAAAAACGTTATGAGGGTGGCGGCTTTGGTGGTAAAAAATCCGACAACCCGGATGTTATTTACGGACGTGATATTGAAGAGGGAGAAATCACACCATTAGAGAAAATCTTAGGTGAAATGGGAGAAGTAACTATCCGTTGTAAGGTTATGACAGTGGAAACAAGAGAAATTCGTAACGAAAAAACAATTGTGATTGTTTCTGTTACAGACTTTACGGATTCCATTGTACTTAAGATTATTACCAAAAATGAGGACAGAGATGAGCTGTTAAAAGACTTAAAGCCGGGGGCATTTTTAAAAATCCGCGGTGTTACCACCATTGATAAGTTTGACAGTGAATTAACCATCGGTTCCATCGTTGGTATCAAAAAGATTTCTGACTTTACCGTTTCAAGAATGGATACAAGCCCGGAAAAGCGTGTGGAGCTTCATTGTCATACAAAAATGAGCGATATGGATGGTGTTTCTGAGTGTAAGGACATCGTAAAGCGTGCGATGAAATGGGGACATAAAGCAATTGCCATTACCGACCACGGTGATGTGCAGGCATTCCCGGATGCAAATCATGCCATCAGCCCGGATGATGATTTTAAAGTAATTTATGGTGTGGAAGCATATCTGGTAGACGATTTGAAGGATATTATTTCCCATTCTAAAGGACAGAGCTTAGATGATACCTATGTGGTTTTTGACTTGGAGACTACCGGGTTTTCCCCGGATAATAATAAAATTATTGAAATTGGAGCAGTTAAAGTAGAAAACGGCAAAATTATTGATCGTTTTTCCACTTTTGTCAACCCGGAAGTGCCGATTCCGTTTCGAATTGAGGAACTGACCTCAATTCGCGATGATATGGTAATTGATGCACCAAAGATTGAAGAGATACTGCCGGAATTTATGAATTTCTGCGAGGGCGCAATCATGGTTGCACACAATGCAGAATTTGATATGAGCTTTATTAAGAAAAACTGTAAGCGTCAAAATCTGCCATGTGAGTATACGGTAGTAGATACGGTGGCGTTGGCAAGAATCCTTCTTCCAAACTTAAATCGTCATAAATTAGACACCGTAGCAAAAGCGGTGGGTGTGTCTTTGGAAAATCACCATCGTGCCGTGGATGATGCGGCGTGTACTGCGGAAATCTTTGTTAAGTTTATAGAAATGCTGAAAGAACGGGGCATGGAAAACCTGGATGATGTCAATCACATGGGGTCTACCACGCCGGAAGCAGTTATGAAGATGTCTACTTATCATGCAATTATATTGGCATCAAATGATATTGGACGTATTAATTTATACCGTCTGGTGTCCCTTTCGCATTTGACGTACTATCATAAAAGACCACGCATTCCAAAGAGTGAACTTGTCAAATACAGGGAAGGCTTGTTAGTGGGTTCTGCATGTGAAGCGGGAGAGTTGTATCGCGCAATTGTCGGCGGCAGACCGGAGGAAGAGATTACCCGACTGGTAAAATTTTATGATTACTTGGAAATTCAGCCTCTTGGAAATAATGCATTTATGATTGCCAGCGATAAAGAACCGGTAAATTCGATGGAAGAACTGCAGGATATCAACCGAAGAATCTGTAAACTTGGTGAAGAATTTAACAAACTTGTGGTTGCAACCTGTGACGTACATTTTCTTGACCCGGAGGATGAAATTTACCGAAGAATTATTATGGCGGGAAAAGGTTTTAAGGATGCAGATGACCAGGCACCGCTTTATCTGCGTACTACGGAAGAGATGCTTAAAGAATTTGACTATTTAGGCAGTGCTAAGGCAGAGGAAGTCGTTATAACAAATCCGAATAAGATTGCAGATATGTGTGAGAAAATTGCACCGGTACGACCGGATAAATGTCCGCCGGTTATTGAGAACTCTGATCAGATGCTCCGTGATATCTGCTATACAAAAGCTCACAGTATGTATGGAGAGGAACTTCCGCCAATTGTAAAAGAACGTCTTGACAGAGAGTTGAACTCTATTATTTCCAATGGATATGCCGTTATGTATATCATTGCGCAGAAACTGGTGTGGAAATCAAATGAAGACGGATATCTGGTAGGTTCCCGTGGCTCGGTAGGTTCTTCCTTTGCAGCAACTATGTCCGGTATTACAGAAGTTAATCCTTTGCAGGCACATTACCGCTGTGAATTTTGTAAATATAGTGACTTTGATTCACCGGAGGTAAAGGCATTTTCAGGACGAAGCGGTTGTGATATGCCGGATAAAATCTGCCCGGTGTGCGGCAAAAAGCTGGTAAAAGATGGATTTGATATTCCGTTTGAAACCTTCCTTGGTTTTAAAGGGAATAAAGAGCCGGATATTGACTTAAACTTCTCAGGAGAATATCAGAGTAAGGCCCATGCCTACTGTGAAGTTATTTTTGGTTTCGGACAAACCTTTAGAGCCGGAACGATTGGTACTCTTGCAGATAAAACTGCGTTTGGATATATCAAGAATTATTACGAGGAACGCGGAATCAGAAAGCGTGACTGTGAAATCAACCGAATTGTGCAGGGCTGTGTCGGAGTGCGAAGAACCACCGGACAGCACCCGGGAGGAATTGTTGTACTTCCGGTAGGAGAGGAAATCAATACCTTTACCCCGGTACAGCATCCGGCAAACGATATGACAACTGCAACCATTACGACCCATTTTGATTATCACTCAA
>X314_Red_Deer__coassemble_113_pt1 | contig 15874 bp, 9 predicted proteins | sample X314_Red_Deer__metabat2_high_PE_002 | metagenome-assembled genome bin X314_Red_Deer
TATTATACCATACCAAGTAATAACCGGGAACTACAGCCTGCTCTGCGTGTGTGTCGTCTCTGAATAATTATACCATACCAAGTAATAACCGGGAACTACAGCTACTCCTGCTGGCTATACTTCACTACGCCGATTATACCATACCAAGTAATAACCGGGAACTACAGCTGCGCCATTCTCAATAAGTCGGCGTGTTCAATTATACCATACCAAGTAATAACCGGGAACTACAGCGCATTTAGTCGGGGCTTGTGCGCTCCTTATATTATACCATACCAAGTAATAACCGGGAACTACAGCAGGACAAATTCAGAGCAGCAGCAGCAGAATTATACCATACCAAGTAATAACCGGGAACTACAGCGCATCATGTATGCTGTCCGCTGTGACATTGATTATACCATACCAAGTAATAACCGGGAACTACAGCAGTCCAGCTTAATACAGTCGTTCGCTAAAAATTATACCATACCAAGTAATAACCGGGAACTACAGCATCGGTAGTGGCCTTATCGAAGGTGTGAAAATTATACCATACCAAGTAATAACCGGGAACTACAGCCGGATAGCTTATTTTCGTAAGATAGTCATTATTATACCATACCAAGTAATAACCGGGAACTACAGCAGAGTATCGAGTTTGTTTGCAAAGGGAATTATTATACCATACCAAGTAATAACCGGGAACTACAGCGTATAGGCGTAGCCTGTGCGTTCCTGTGAATTATACCATACCAAGTAATAACCGGGAACTACAGCTGCCATAAGGTCGTAAAACGATATGAGCATATTATACCATACCAAGTAATAACCGGGAACTACAGCGTGCTTGTCATACTGTTTTACACAATCAGATTATACCATACCAAGTAATAACCGGGAACTACAGCAAGATATTTCAAAATTAACTCCTAGTAATCATTATACCATACCAAGTAATAACCGGGAACTACAGCTTTTCTGCTTTGGCTTTCCAGCAGTAGAACATTATACCATACCAAGTAATAACCGGGAACTACAGCTCGTCTGTACTCATGCCCTGGTCTGTGTAAATTATACCATACCAAGTAATAACCGGGAACTACAGCGGCTGTTCATGGAAGTCTGCGACTGTTCCTATTATACCATACCAAGTAATAACCGGGAACTACAGCCGCCTCCACTTATTTACATATTGGCTATAAATTATACCATACCAAGTAATAACCGGGAACTACAGCTTGCGATATTAAACTCTCTAATAAATTAAATTATACCATACCAAGTAATAACCGGGAACTACAGCAGAAATGTGATTGAATGGGCTTTTATTTTTATTATACCATACCAAGTAATAACCGGGAACTACAGCTTGTGTCTGAGCGCAATCCATTTTTTATGATTATACCATACCAAGTAATAACCGGGAACTACAGCACCACCGGACAACTCATAATCACATTTAAGATTATACCATACCAAGTAATAACCGGGAACTACAGCGTTGTTCATATTTTTTAACGCGTATGTCACATTATACCATACCAAGTAATAACCGGGAACTACAGCTGAAAAACACTGTGATGATTTGAAAGCGTTATTATACCATACCAAGTAATAACCGGGAACTACAGCACGCCGCCGATAACATTGTGAGAGCTCCATATTATACCATACCAAGTAATAACCGGGAACTACAGCACCACCGGACAACTCATAATCACATTTAAGATTATACCATACCAAGTAATAACCGGGAACTACAGCTTATCCTTCATACTTCATTCCTCCGTAATCATTATACCATACCAAGTAATAACCGGGAACTACAGCTGGTCTGATCGCCGTATACGTTTTTCCACAATTATACCATACCAAGTAATAACCGGGAACTACAGCTTGTGGATGTGAAACCAGTTGATATTGTACATTATACCATACCAAGTAATAACAGCCGCTTGAAAACAGTTCGTAGAAATTCTGTTGCGGATAAGAGATATAATCATCGTATAGGTGTGGAACCTTGTTTTTCATTTAGCAAAGGAATGGTTTTATGGAAAAAATAATTGCCTGTAGGCATAATCAGTGTTACTATATATGTATCTTTTAAAATGTAAAGGTTATACAATACATTTTAGTCCGATGGATGACGGAATTCAGTCATCTGTTGTTATTGGGATAAATATGCAGTGAATATTTCCCATCTTTTTTCATGCCGGTGTCCCGGCAGTCATTCAAGTTACAACATAACATAATCACATTTACAAGGGGGATTTTGCCTATGACAAAAACGCTGAAAAACTATTTTCCGTTAATCAGAGAACGGAAAGAACTGCTTACAGAAATTAAAGAAAATCCAGAACTTTGGGCGGTTTATGAAAAATGGAGTTTGGAACGAAGAGAAGAATTTTTAGATTTTTGCACGGGGGCAAGAGGAATTAGAGTTTTGTATGATTCGTTTTTCAAGGAAGTTTTAAATCCGGAATACGCACCGGAACGATTAGAAAGTTTTCTGTGTGAAGTATTGAAACGAAAGGTGAAAATTGTACGTGTTCTACCGAATGATTCGACGAGAGTTGCAGATGAAACGTCTTTATTAATTACTGATATAGTGGTAGAACTGGAGGATGGTTCGTTAGCTAATGTTGAGATTCAGAAAATCGGTTATTCTTTTCCGGGGGCAAGAAGCGCATGCTATGCAGCAGATATGCTTCTTCGCCAGTATAAACGTGTGCGTGCAAGACAGGGTGAAAATTTTTCTTATAACGACATAAAAAACGTATTTTTAATTGTTATCTATGAAAAAAGTCCGAGGGAGTTCCATAAAATTCCAGATACTTTTTATCATCATTCTAAACAGGTGTTTGATAGTGGTTTAGAGCTTAATTTGTTACAGGAATATATCATGATTCCGCTTGACATTTATAGAAGGAAAATGCAGAATAAAAGTATAAAAACGATGTTTGAAGCATGGCTTACATTTTTATCTGAAGATAATCCGGAAAGGATAATATCGTTGATAGAACATTATCCGGAATTTAAGCCAATGTATGAGACGTTGTATCAGTTGTGCCAAAATACGGAGAGGGTGATGGAATTGTTCTCAGAAGAATTGCGGATATTAGACAGAAACACTGTAAAATACATGATAGAACAGCAACAGCAGGAAATAGATAAGCAAAAGCTGGAGTTGATCCAGAAGGACGAAGAACTCAGCCAGAAGGATGAAGAACTCAGCCAGAAGGATGAAGAACTCAGCCAGAAGAATGAAGAATTAAGTCAAAAGAATGAGCAGTTGCAGGCACAGGACGAGGAATTGAAAGAACTTCGCAAACAGCTTGCACAACTTAGGAAAGAGTAATATAAAAACTGTCAAATGATACTGCTAATATTTCAATAAATATGATTTGAAATTTGGAAAGGTTGTTTGGCAGTTTTTGTTTAAAGAGGATATGTACGTTTACACTTTTTTTGAGGAAAACAGGTCAGGTGTGATTGTTTCTGCAAAGAGTATCTTTTGTCGTGTAGTGCTGAACCAACAGAAAAGACAGCTGGCAGATAAACTAGTACGAAAGAAATGATTTGTATAGATAATTTCGAAAATTTTCGAAATTCCAAAAAAAATAACCAAAAGGACTTTATTAATTTAAAAAAATGTGATACACTTTTACTATCTTCCGTAGAGACAGGAAAAACGGAAGAGTTTTCCGGAAGATGTCCGGAGAAGGAAGGGAGAAGGGTATTATTATGAGAAGAAGAATGAAAGCCATGTTTATGGCAATGGTTCTGCTTGTAATGACTGTCGTACCATCGTTTATGGATGTGTTAACAGTAAAAGCAGCAGGGGAATTGACACTAAAGCTTCATTATCACAGAGAGGATGCCAACTATGAAGGTTGGGATGTATGGCTTTGGGATGATGGCGGAGATGGCGGTGCATATGCTTTCGCAGAAGAAAACGGTGAGATGGTTGCAACAAAAGTAATCAGTCCGGGTGTAGCTTCTGTTGGCTTTATCGTAAGAACAGCAGACTGGACCAAGGATATCGATGCAGACCAGTTCATTGATATTTCTGAAATGGTTTCCGGTACAGTACATATTTATGTAGAATCCGGTATTGAAGGATATACAAAAGAGTATGGGGATGATGCTGTAACAGGAACAAAGCTTACAAAAGCAAGATATGATAATGAAACTCAGAACATTATTGTAAACATGACAGGTTCAATCGAAGGGGATTTAGCGAGTGTATTTACAATTACAGGAAATGACGGAATTGTTGCAATTGCGGAAGTGACAGAAGGGGAACAGTTCCAGTTCGCTGTAAAAGTAGAAAGCCCGTTAGATTTGACAAAAAACTATAACATCACATATGAAGGGAACGAGTATAAGATAGTTATGCCAAATATTTATTCAACAGACGCATTTGAAGCGGAGAACACATATGCGGGAGATGATCTGGGTGCAACCTGGAGCAGTGAAAAAACAGCATTTCGTGTATGGGCTCCAACAGCAGGTGCAGTAAAAGTTAATCTTTATGAATCAGGAACTGCTGGTACGGATGATTTAATTGAGCAGTTAGAGATGCAGAAAGATGTAAACGGAACATGGGTAGCAGAAAAAGAGGGCGATTTAAACGGCACTTATTATACCTATGTGGTAACAATTAACGGAGAAGAGACAGAAGCATGTGATCCATACGCAAGAGCAACAGGTGTCAATGGAAAACGTGCCATGGTAATTGACCTTGCATCTACAAATCCGGAAGGATGGGAGAACGATACAAACCCACATGCTGGAGAAAATAAGACAGATGCAGTGATTTATGAGCTTCATGTAAGAGATTTATCCTCTGATGAAAGCTCAGGAATTGCCAATACAGGAAAATTTTTAGGCTTAATCGAAACAGGAACAACAACAGAGTCAGGAATTCCAACTGGTTTAGATCATATCAAGGATTTAGGAATTACACACCTGCAGTTGATGCCATCCTATGACTATGGCTCAGTAGATGAGTCACAGTTAGATAAAGCACAGTTTAACTGGGGATATGACCCGGTAAACTTTAACGTACCGGAGGGTTCATATTCTACAGACCCATACAAGGGAGAAGTAAGGGTTAAAGAAATGAAACAAATGGTACAGGGGTTACATGAGAACGGAATCAGCGTAGTTATGGACGTTGTATACAACCACGTATATAATGCGTCAGAATTCTGCTTTAACCAGATCGTGCCTGGATATTTTTCACGTGTCGATGAAGATGGAAAATATTCAAACGGTTCTGGCTGCGGAAATGACACAGCATCAGAAAGAGCGATGGTTCGCAAGTACATTGTTGAATCAGTAAAATACTGGGCAGACGAATACCACATTGATGGTTTTCGTTTCGATTTAATGGGATTGATTGATACACAGACAGTCAATGAAATTGTAGCAGAAGTACATAAAGATCATCCGGACGTTATTTTTTATGCAGAAGGCTGGACGATGGATACAAAGCTTACCAAAGAAGGCTATACAATGGCTACACAGGTAAATTCAACAGAAACACCGGAATTTGGATATTTCAATGATAACTTACGTGATGGATTAAAAGGAAGCGTATTTAATAACGAAGTTGGTTTTGTATCAGGAGCGCAGGGATTAGAAAGCACAATTTCAGATAGCTTTTTAGGAGCACCGGTATGGTGTACATCACCATCCCAGACAATTAACTATGCATCCTGCCACGATAACTTAAGCTTAATGGATCGTATTTCGCGTTCTACACCAGCTGTTGCAAAAGAAGACAGAATTCGTATGAATAACCTTTCGGCTGCGATATATATGACAGCACAGGGTGTTCCATTTATGCAGGCTGGAGAAGAAATGCTCCGAAGCAAAGTAAAAGAAGATGGTGGATTTGATGAGAACAGTTATGCATCACCAGATTCTGTAAACAGCTTAAAGTGGGATAATTTAAACGAAGAAGAATATCAGAATACTTACAATTACTATAAGGGACTGATTGCATTCCGTAAAGAACATCCGGCACTTCGCATGACAACAGCGGAAGACGTAGCAGCAAACATCACAGCAGTAGAAGATTTAGATGCTAACGTAATTGCTTTTGATATCAAAGGTGGAGCAAATGGTGACAGCGCAGAGGGAATGTACATTATTTTCAATGCAAATGATGAAGCAAAACAGGTAAAACTTCCGGCAGGTTATGCATGGGATGTATATGTAAATGGTGAAAAGGCAGGAACAGAAGTAATTGAAACAATTACAAATGGAAAAGCAGAAGTTGCACCGATTTCAGCATTAGTACTTGTAAGAGGTGAAGAAGTAGACCAGACAGAACAGGCTGCATCAGCAGAAGGTTCAAACGGTACAACTGCATCTGCAAATAAAGGGGTTATTGCAGCAGTTGTAGCAGCAGTCGTAGCAGCAATCGCAGCAGTTGGGGCAGCAGTGGTTGCAGTTATTCGTAAGAAAAAGAAATAATGGAATCTGCTTTTAAGAACAGAGTATAAAAAGAAAGATGTTTTCAGATGATGAGAAATCATTGTCCGGAAGCATCTTTTTTTTATACAGGTTCCTATTGAAAATTATTTTCAGATAGTTATGCTTGACAAACCATATGAGATTAGGTATCATAAACGTGAGTTAGGAAAAACTAACCGAGGAGGAAAAATGAGTACGGAGGTATTTGAACTTGTGCAGGAAATGGATTTAAAGGACGCTTCGACACAACTCGTGCTGCAGTGTTCTCCTTTAATCACAGGAATTAAACTTTCTAATCTTTTGATTATTCAAAATGAGAACTTGGAAAAAGTAAAAAGAGTTTTGTCTGGCACAAATATTTCTTATTATATTCTGTTGGAAATGGAATATAAAACAACACTGTTGGTTTATTGTCACAGAAAGTTGGAGAAATATCTTATGAATCCTAAAATAAATTGCTTTTTGCAGGAAAATGGGTACATAGATGTATCTGTGGAAGCAGTGTTGCCACAGTTTCAAAAACGCTACCGGAAATATATGGAAGATAAAAGAGAATTTCCACATGAGATGGGTGTTCTTTTGGGATATCCATTAGAAGATGTAGAAGGATTTATTAAAAACCAGGGTAGAAATTTTTTACATGCCGGATATTGGAAAGTATATGAAAATCTTCCAAAGAAGCTGAGATTATTCGAAAGCTTCGAACTTGCAAAGGAAACACTGATTCAATTAATCTCCTGCGGAGCAAGCATTGAAGAGGTTATTGATATTTACAGTGATACACAATTACAACAAATAATATAAACATGGCCAGAGGGATGGCAGAAAGAAGGTAATCATGGATAAAATTTATGTAGTTTATTGGTCACAGTCAGGTAACACACAGGCAATGGCAGAGGGCGTTGCGCAGGGAATTCGTGACGGCGGAAAAGAAGCAGAGGTTGTAGATGTAAGCAGTGCCTCTTTAGATGCATTAAAAGCTGCAAAAGCATTTGCATTAGGTTGCCCGGCAATGGGTGCAGAAGTACTGGAGGAAGGCGAAATGGAGCCATTTGTCTGCGACGTTGAAGGTTTTGCAGCAGGAAAAACAATCGGTTTATTCGGTTCTTACGGATGGGGCGATGGACAGTGGATGCGTGAATGGGTAGACAGAATGAACGCAGCCGGAGCAACTGTATTAAACGGAGAAGGTACTATCTGTCAGGAAATGCCGGATGATTCGGCTTTAGCAGAGTGTAACAGTCTTGGAAAACAGCTTGCTGCTATCTAAAGCACGAAAGAGAGGATGGACATGAGTGTAGTAATCGTGGGCGGGCATGACAGAATGGTCAGTCAGTACAAAAAAATCTGCAAGGGATATAACTGTAAGGCAAAAATTTTCACACAGATGTCTGGAAATTTAAGCAGCCAGATTGGCTCACCGGATGTAGTAATCCTGTTTACAAATACGGTATCACACAAAATGGTACGTTGTGCAGTAACAGAAGCTGAAAAATGTAATGCAGATATTATCCGATGCCATACAAGCAGCGGAAATGCATTAAATGAAATTTTAGAGAAGGTATGTTGCTAATTAGCAAAAAATATTCTGTAATAGATATGAAAACATCTGTGCTAAAAAATAGTGCAGATGTTTTTATTTTCCATAGAACTACTAGGATTTTTAAGAAAAATATGCTATTGTTAAAGAAGGTGAATTTATTTTGATAAAGGGTAAAATGTATGAAAAAATACAAAGAAGAGTGGGAGAATTTAAAGATATTTCTTCGAGGAGATGCATTAGAGAACTGTGCAGATAAAATTGCAGAAGAAAACTATAAAATGCTGGTTTTGGTTGATTTTGCAATTTTTGTTTTTTCTTTTGGATTATTTGCATGTGCAGTATTAACAAAGCAAGACCGGATGCTGTTTGAAACATACGGTTTCTTTTTTGTGGTTTCTATTGTGATTTCATGGGTTTTGCATTATATTGTAAGGTCACATCCGAAATTAATTCCAATCATGATTATAGTAGAGTATGTAGTAGTTAACAGTTATCTATTAAGAATCGGACTTGTTTATCATAAGGATACACCGGCGACTTCTTTTTATATATTTTTAGCGTTAGGTATATGTTTTTTCATGAGACCGAGAAATCTGATTGCTATACAGACTCTTTGCGGTGGGATATTTGCAATACTTTCAATTATGATAAAGCCTTATCCGATAGCAGTTTTAGATACTATAAATATCGTGATGATGGTGATTATCAGTGTGGTTTTAGGATGTAGCATTCTGCATTTTCGACTGAATGCGATGCAAAAGCTTGAGCAGCGGGATCAGGCACTTAAGGTTTCTAAATTATATCACAGTGTTTTAGATGAGACGCAGACAGGTATTGCAGTGTACGATATACAGACTGGTGAGGTTTTCTATGGCAACCAGAAAATGAAAGAGATTTATGGAATATCCGGGGGAGCTTCTGAGTTGGAGCAGAATAGCGATTTGTATCGGGAGCGAGGAAGAAAGTATATCAACTTGGATGTTGAGGCATTAAGAAACGGAAAAATAAATGAGGCTACGGAATATCATAGAACTTCCGGACGTTTTTACCATGTAAAGGGAAAATGCATTGACTGGTATGGACGTGAGGCGTATGTGGAATATATGTCTGACATTACAGATAGTAGAAGATTTAATGAGCAGCTGCGTCAGGCACATGAAGAATTACAGAAAAAATATCAGGAAGCACTTATGTATCGTGAAAACGCGGTGTCAGATGATGTCATTGCCAGTAGCCGCATTAACTTAACCCATGGATATATTGAAGAAATGCGTATTGGTAAAGAAGAAGGTTTTGAGAAGCAATATCATTATGCGGTTGATCTTTTGACGCGTGCAAATGCCTTTACGAAAAAAAACTGGATTTTGCCGGAACAGGCGCGAAGAATGATGCCTGAGCATTTGCTTGAGGGCTATGCGAATGGCAAAACCCGTTATGCGGAATTATATGCGGCAGAGCTTAAGGATGGAAGACACGTTTGGCTGAAAACAGAAGTAACTTTAGTAGAACGTCCGGAAACTGCCGATATCATTGCATTCTGCTACAGTCGTGACGTAACAAGAGAGAATGAGCTTTCTCACATTTTAGAAAAAATTATGTCCTTTGAATATGATGAGATTTATATTATTGATTCTAATAATGGTAGAATTTCAGCTGTTGCAGAAGGTATGTATGCAATGGAAAATCAGGCAAATGATGGCACATATGAAGAAAAACTGGAAAAATTAAAAATGCGTACCGGATCTGAGGAAGAACGCATTGAGTTGGAAAAGAAACTGAATTTAAAGCGAATTTGCCGAAAACTGAAAAAGAGTACCACTTATGTAAAAGAAGTACCTCTTCGCTCAAAAAGAGGATATATGCGCCTAAAACAGCTGCGCTATATGTATCTGGATAATGAGATTGGAACAATTTTATTTACTATGAAAGATATTGATGCTGTTGTTAAAGAAGAGAAAGCAAAACAGGAACGGCTGCGGGTTGCATTACATATGGCTGAGGCTGCAAATAAGACAAAGACAAATTTCCTTGCAAGTATGAGCCATGAAATTAGAACACCTATGAATGCAATTATTGGTTTAGCTTCTATTATGAAAGAAGAAGCTGCAAACGAACAGACAGTTTTAGAGTGTACCGATAAGTTAGATTCAGCTTCAAGATACCTTTTGTCACTTTTAAATGATATTTTGGATATGTCCAAAATTGAAAGCGGTAATGTCATGCTGCAAAAACAGCGTTTTAAAACGTCTGAGTTGTGGGATAGTGTCAATACTTTGGCAGTGGCGCAGGCAAAACCGGCTGGAATTACCTACGAGTATGAGGCAGAGAGTGAATTATCAGAAGCATATATAGGAGATGGAACTAGATTGCAACAGGTTTTGGTAAATCTGATTAATAATGCAATGAAGTTTACACCAGATGGTGGCACTGTAAAAGTATCTGTATGTGAGCCAAAAAAGACAAAGGGAAGAGTGTGCTTACAGGTAAAGGTTGCAGATACAGGAATTGGTATTTCACAGGAATTTTTGCCAAAGCTATTTGATGCATTTATGCAGGAGCATGATGGACGTACCAGTATCTATGGCGGAAGTGGGTTGGGACTTTCGATTGCGAAGAGCTATGCAAATCTGATGGATGGAGATATTACCGTAGAAAGTGAACTTGGAAAAGGAACAACCTTTACTGTAGAGGTATGGTTGGAGATGGTAGAGGAAGCAAAACGGGCATTAAAGAAAGAAACGAAAGTAGTTGAAATTGATGAGCTTTGTTTTGTTGGAAAACGAATCCTTTTAGCAGAAGATCATCCACTGAATACGATGGTTGCAACAAGATTATTAGAAAAGAAAGGTATGGTTGTTGCACATGCAGAGAATGGAGAAAAAGCGGTAGAAATGTTAGCATCAAGCGATGAATTTGAATATGCAGCAATCCTTATGGATATTCGTATGCCGGTTATGGATGGAATAGAGGCGACAAAAGCAATTCGTGAACTTGACAGGGCAGATGCAAAGTCAATTCCAATTATTGCGATGACAGCAAATGCTTATGATGAAGACCGTAAGATGACCAGCGATGCAGGTATGAATGCACATTTGGCGAAGCCTATCGAAACACAGCTTCTTTACGAGATATTATACCAATATATGAAATAGAAAATGGGCGTTCTGCTTTTGCAGAGCGCCCATTTTCTATTTTGTTTCCAAGTTGAAGCCGAAATAGCGGATGGCATTGTTGTAAGAGATATTTTTTGTAATTTCACCTAAAATTTCATAATCCTTCGGGAATTCTCCATTTTCTACCCAGGTTCCGAAAAGGTTGCAGAGGATTCTTCTAAAATACTCATGACGTGTATAAGATAAGAAGCTTCTAGAGTCTGTAAGCATACCGACGAATCCGGAAAGATTTCCCAAATTTGCCAGAGAAATCATTTGGTCCTGCATTCCAATCTTGTGGTCATTGAACCACCATGCTGATCCTTGTTGGATCTTTGCAACGGTGGTAGAATCCTGAAAACATCCAAGGATAGTTCCGATGGCTTGATTGTCATTTGGATTTAGGCTGTAAATAATTGTTTTCGGAAGCCCATCTGTTTTTGCTAATGCATTTAGGTAATTTGCAATTTCAGAAGATGGTGCGTAGTTATTGATACAGTCGTATCCGGTGTCAGGACCAAGTTCATCAAATCTTAAGGTGTTGTTATCACGTTTGCATCCATAATGAAGCTGCATTACCCAGTTTCTTTTTGCATATTCTTTTCCGTTAAAAATCATAAATGCTGTTTTGAATTTTAACTCTTCTTCGCGGGTTACAGTAGAGCCTTTTAAGCGTTTGGCAAATATATTCTCTATGTCTTTCTCAGAAGCAGGGGAATACATTACGTATTCTAAGCCGTGGTCAGATACGCTGCAGCCCATAGAAGCAAAGAAATCCATACGAACAGATAAGGCCTTACATAAATCGGCAAAGGAAGCAATTTTTACACCGGAAACCTTAGATAAAGAGGTAAGATATTCAGGAAAAGTATTTTTTTCGATGTTCATTGCTTTATCCGGACGCCATGTTGGAAGAACCTGCACGTCAAAAGAGGTATCTTCTGCAATTTTTTTGTGCCATTCTAAAGAGTCAACCGGGTCGTCGGTGGTACAGATCAAAGTAACATTTGATTTCTTAATAATATTGCGTGCAGACATAGATGGGTCAGCCAGCTTTTTGTTACAGATTCCCCAGACTTCCTCTGCTGTATTTTTGTTTAATATCCCATGATAGTCAAAATATCTTTGCAATTCTAAATGGCTCCAGTGAAAAAGTGGATTTCCAATTGCTTTTCCAAGACATTCTGCCCATTTAAAAAATTTTTCCTTGTCCGGTGCAGTACCCGTAATATAATATTCTTCAACTCCGCAGGAACGCATGAAACGCCATTTGTAATGGTCTCCTCCAAGCCATACCTGCGTGATATTTTCAAATCGGCGGTCTTCTGCAATCTCCTGTGGGTTAATGTGGCAGTGATAGTCGAGCACCGGTACCTGTGAAGCAAACTCGTGGTAGAGTTTTTGTGCAGTTGTTGTGGAAAGTAAAAAGTTTTCGTCCATAAATTGTTTCATTGTTTTCCCTCCATTATATAGTTATCATGGCTTTTTCTTTGTAGAAATATTTATACTTCCTACAAATTCGTTTCCGTTCAATGGGGGGAGGCGGTAACAAGAAATAAGGTGCAAAAGGTAAATGTTAATTCTGACATTTATCTTTTGCACCGGTGTATAAATCATTCATAGATGACCAGTCGATTGCGTCCATCTTTTTTTGCCTGGTAAAGAGCATCGTCTGCGGCAGCAAACAGGGATTCAAAACTAGAGGGCGATTTTGAAGTAAATGCAATTCCCATGCTTGCCTGTATGGTAATAGAAAGGTTACGTTCTGACATTTTCTTATAAATTTTTTGGCGAAGCAGCTCTGCATGTAAAAGAGTGGTAGATGTGTCGTCTACATGCTTGATAAAAACAAGGAACTCATCACCGCCAATTCTTCCACAGAAACAGTCCTCATTAAAGTAATGCTGAATATCTGTAGCGGTTTCCGTCAGAATCGAATCGCCAATGAGATGTCCCAGTGTGTCATTAATCTGTTTAAAATGATCCATATCTATAATAAGAAGGGCAGAAGTATTTGATTCTTCCATATCATCAAGATATTGTTCAATCAAAAACTGAATCGTATATTTGTTAAGCAGATTTGTCATTGGATCAAGCTTGCTCTTTTCCTCAAACTGAGAGGAGAGAGATTTTGTTCTGTGAATGTGTTCAATGTGTTCAAAACTGTAATTTTTGGCAGCGAGCTGTTCTTCTTCATAGATAGAGAAAAAATCTAAGAGGTGACTGACTGTCTCCAGATAGATTTCTTCGGAACAGAATTTCTTTGCATAGGCAGTTTCTAAACGCTGTACATAAAAACGAAGAAAAGCCTGAGGGAAGTCCTTCGCATAAGTGGTCATATGGTCTAGAATGAGTCGTGCTTCCAGCTGTCGATTAGCATCTAACAGTAGATTGCAAATATCAATATAAAATTCTGAGGAAAGAAGAAAGTCTTCCCTAGAGTTTGCAAACTGTAAAAATTGTGAAAGATGCTTCTGTAAATTTTCTTCGTCATTTTGATAATAAGCGGTTCGAATCGCAAGATTTCGTATAGAAGCATCGAAATAATAATCATTATATTCTTTCTGTAGAGCTTCAATCTGGCGGTAAATTGCAAAGGCTTTTTCATGTTCTCCGAATTTTGAATGAATCATTCCCTGATAACCAAGACAAATCAGCTTAAGATGCAGTTGCGGTTGAGAACTGTATTCTATCAGAGAAAAAGCTGTTTCCTCAAGTTCAATTGCACGATCATAGTTATCAAGGCTGAAGTAGAGATAGCCTAAATTGATATAAGCGATAATAAGCTCTCTATCCAGATGATATTTTTTACAAATTTGAATACATTTAGAATATTCATTATACGCAATTACCTCCTGGCAGAGGTAAGAATGGATTAAACCGGTGGCATTGTGCGACAATGCGTCATACATTTTGAGTGAATTGCTCTTTGGCGCATGAATACAACGATTAAAGTAATCAAGTGCCTGATTAAAATCTCCGGTTCGAAAAAAGTATATCCCTTTATAAAAAAGTAGATGAGAGATTTCGTCTGTATTGCTCGAATCTGCTATAGAGTTATATGCTTCTAAAGTGGCGCAAGTTGCTGCCGAAATTGGTAGTGAGCTTTCACGCTGCATCTGCTGAAGCAGAAATTCCTTCTCGTTTGTCATTATAAAACCCCATTTCTAATGCAATAGTACTACATTCTTCTATTATAAGTTTTGTAACCATATCTTGCAAGATTACAGCGAATAAAAAAATAAAAAAATTATGAAAAATGATGAAAAAATGTGGTAAAAGATGGCTTGAATGGATAAAATGCACAAGAAGATAAATATGTTTCGTATTTTTTCGGTTAAACGATTGCGCACTGGGAAAAAGTGGATGCATGTTTTTGTTAAAAAAATGGTGGAATATACACGGAAAGCTTTAATCATAGTACTTTAGAAAGATTGACGATGAAAAATATGGTGCTATAATAAGCAGGTAATCAAAAATGAGTTGCGCAAGAAGTTGCGCAACCTGCATAAGATACAGAAATGTTTTCTTAATTGTAGAGAGGTGAAAGATATGTTTGAAAAAAAGGTTAAATTTCACGATACAGAAGATGTAAGAGAATTTGTGAAAGCAGCAGAGAAATGTGATTTTGATATTAATGCATTTTATTGCAGTACATGTATTGATGCAAAATCATTTCTTGGAATGATTTATCTTGGATGCAGTAAAGTACTTACCATTCAGTATGGTCATGAAGATGTCTGTTTCGAAAATGCAATTAGCAAATATGCAGTAGCTTAGATTAGAGAAGAAGCTGTTTGGGTTTACCCAGACAGCTTTTTTACGTAATAGGAAAGTGCGCATACGTGGTGTATGCCAGGTGAAAACGCGAAGCGTTTTCGAAAGCGTCGCGCGGCGACGCTTTTTTACGTAATAGGAAAGTGCTCATACGTGGTGTACGTCAGGTGAAAACGCGAAGCGTTTTCGAAAGCGTCGCGCGGCGACGCTTTTTTACTTTATCTTTGCGAAAATAAGTGAATAGAGTATAATGGTTTTATGCGAAAAGATAGAAATCAAACAGAGAGAACGACAATTAAACTATCCGTCCGAAACCTTGTGGAATTTATTTTGAGGGAGGGCGATATTGATAACCGTCACGGAAAAACAGCGTCTCCGGAGGCAATGCAGGAAGGAAGCAGGATTCACAGAAAAATCCAGCGGCGAAAAGGTGCAAACTATCATGCGGAGGTACCGTTAAAGCTGGTATTAGAGGAAGAAAATTATGACCTGATTATTGAAGGCCGAGCTGATGGAATCCAGATAGACAGTATTGACGGGACAAAAATTTCTTATGCAGATAATTTCAATCATATGGAAATTAATGCAAATATGCGGGTGATGATTGACGAAATAAAAGGTGTTTATATGCGTTTGGAACGTCTGCTGGCACCGGTTGGCGTACATTTAGCGCAGGCGAAGTGTTATGCGTATATTTATGCCCTGCAGCATGATGTGCCGGTGGTTGATGTGCAGATGACCTATTGTAATCTTGATACGGAAGAAATTCGATATTTTAACGAGCATTATTCCTTTGAGGAACTGGAAACGTGGTTTTTACATCTTGTTTCCGAATACAAGAAATGGGCAGATTTCCAGTATGCATGGAGGCGATTAAGGCAGGAGTCGATTAAAAAAGTAGAGTTTCCGTATGAATATCGAAAAGGGCAGAAGG
>X314_Red_Deer__coassemble_114_pt1 | contig 15869 bp, 17 predicted proteins | sample X314_Red_Deer__metabat2_high_PE_002 | metagenome-assembled genome bin X314_Red_Deer
GAATATAAATATTCAAAAGAATATAAATATTCTTTCAAAAAATTAACATTATTCATTCAAGGAGGATTTTCATTATGAATATTACAGGACATGATTTAATTATGGCATGCTCAGCAATTGGTGCAGGTTTAGCAGTTATCGCAGGTATCGGACCTGGTATTGGACAGGGTATCGCAGCCGGACACGGTGCAGCAGCAGTAGGTAGAAACCCGGGTGCAAAGGGTGACATCATGTCAACCATGCTTTTAGGACAGGCGGTTGCCGAAACAACTGGTCTTTATGGTCTTCTTATCGCCATGCTTTTACTTTTCGTACAACCATTAGGCTAAGAGGGGAACCGGAGATTTTGCGGAGAAGAAAAGTTTAAGATTTTTCTAAATTAGCAAAACCTTGAAAAAATTGAAAGGAGGCTAGTTGGCGAAGATGGAATTTCTTTTTGGTCTTGATCCTCAGCTGATTTTTGATACCGTGCTGTTGGCAATTGCAGTATTTTTCTTATTCTTTGCAATGTCATATCTGTTATTTAACCCGGTCCGTAAAATGTTACAGGACAGACAGGCAAAAATAGCAAACGACATTGATTCTGCAATCGCAGATAAAGAAGATGCTGCCGCTTTAAAAGCAGAGTATGAAGCAAAGCTGAAGAATATAGATAAGGAAGCAGAGCAGATTTTAAGCGAAGCCCGCCAGAAAGCTTTAAAAAATGAAGCAAGAATAATCGACGAGGCAAAAGCAGAAGCTGCCCGTATTATCCATGTTGCAAACGAGGAAGCAGAGCTTTCTAAGAAACGCGCAATGGATGAAGTGAAACAGGAAATGATTACAGTTGCATCTATGATGGCAGCCAAGGTCGTTGCCGCAAATATTGATGCGACAATTCAGGATACGCTGGTAGAACAGACATTGAAAGAAATGGGTGATTCGACATGGCAAAGCTAGTATCAAAAACATATGGTGATGCATTGTTTGAAGTTGCCCTTGAGAAGAACCGTCTGGACGATTTTTTAGAAGAAGTGAAAGTGGTTCTTGCTGCAATGCAGGAGAACGAAGAGCTTTTCAAATTAATGGGTCATCCTAAGATTGTAAAAGAAGAAAAAATTCAAATTATTACAGATATTTTTAAAGGAAAGGTTTCCGATGAGATTGTAGGACTGCTTCGAATGATTACAGATAAGGGTCATTTTGAAGAAGCCTCCGGTGTACTTGATTATTTCATTGATGAAGTAAAGGAGTACAAAAATATCGGAACTGCTTATGTTACATCTGCAATGGAATTATCCGATGAGCAGAAGGCAGCAGTTGAGAAACGATTATTAGAAACTACCAAATATGTAAAATTTGAAATGCATTATGATGTTGACAAAGAGATCATTGGTGGAATGGTAATTCGAATCGGTGACAGAGTTGTTGACAGCAGTGTCAGAACAAAATTACAACGTTTGACACGCGACTTATCCAAAATACAGTTGAAAGCAGGTGAATGCGCTCCATGAATTTAAAACCAGAAGAAATAAGTTCCGTTATTAAAGAACAGATTAAAAGATATGCAGCGCAGTTAGAAGTAGCTGACGTTGGTACTGTTATTCAGGTAGCAGATGGTATTGCACGTATTCACGGTCTTGACAATGCAATGCAGGGCGAACTTTTAGAGTTCCCGGGCGAAGTATATGGAATGGTATTAAACCTTGAGGAAGATAATGTTGGTGCCGTATTATTAGGTTCACAGAAGAATATCAACGAGGGAGATACCGTAAAGACTACCGGACGTGTAGTTGAAGTTCCGGTAGGCGATGCAATGTTAGGACGTGTTGTAAATGCATTAGGACAGCCAATCGATGGCAAAGGTCCTATCCAGACAACAAAATACCGTCAGATAGAACGTGTTGCATCCGGTGTTATCGCGAGAAAATCCGTAGATACACCGTTACAGACCGGTATTAAAGCGATTGACTCCATGGTTCCAATCGGACGTGGACAGCGTGAGTTAATTATCGGTGACAGACAGACAGGTAAGACAGCTATCGCGATTGATACAATTATCAATCAGAAGAATGAAAACGTAAAATGTATTTACGTTGCTATCGGACAGAAAGCTTCTACTGTTGCATCTATTGTTAATACATTAGAAGAATTTGGCGCAATGTCTTATACAACCGTTGTTGCTTCAACAGCGAGTGAACTTGCACCATTACAGTATATTGCACCATATGCAGGATGTGCGATTGGTGAGGAATGGATGGAAAACGGACAGGATGTTTTGATTGTTTATGATGATTTAAGTAAACATGCAACAGCATACCGTACACTCTCCTTATTGCTTAAGAGACCACCGGGACGTGAAGCTTATCCGGGTGATGTTTTCTACTTACATTCAAGATTATTAGAGCGTGCAGCAAGACTTTCCGATAAATTAGGCGGCGGTTCTTTAACAGCCTTACCAATTATCGAAACACAGGCAGGTGACGTTTCTGCATACATTCCAACAAACGTAATCTCCATCACAGATGGTCAGATTTATTTGGAAACTGAAATGTTCAACGCAGGTTTCCGTCCGGCTATCAATGCGGGTCTTTCCGTATCACGAGTTGGTGGTTCTGCGCAGATTAAAGCCATGAAGAAGATTGCAGCACCTATCCGTACCGAGCTTGCTCAGTACCGCGAGCTGGCAGCTTTTGCACAGTTTGGTTCCGAATTAGATGCGGATACCTCAGAAAAGCTTGCTCAGGGTGAACGAATCAAAGAAATGTTAAAACAGCCACAGTATCAGCCAATGGCGGTTGAGAAACAGGTTATGATTATTTATGCCGCAACCAAGAAATATTTAATTGATATTCCGGTTGAAGATATTCTTCCATTTGAGAAAGCATTATTTGAGTATGTGGATACCAAATATCCGGAGATTCCGGAAGCAATCCGCACAGAAAAGGTTATGAGCGAAGAAATCGAGGCAAAACTGGTTCAGGCAATTGAAGAATGTAAAAAAGAGTATATGAAATAAGCAGTCATGCAATAAGTGATGTCGAAGCCACAAATATGTGGCGGAAGGAGGTTATCTTATGGCCTCAATGAGGGACATAAAAAGAAGAAAAAGCAGCATACAGAGTACGCAGCAGATCACTAAGGCGATGAAGCTTGTTTCAACCGTTAAACTGCAGAAAGCAAGAGGCAGAGCTGAGCAGACCAATCCATATTTTAATTATATGTATAAGACGGTAAGCTCGATGCTGGCACGGTCAGGCAACATTGATCATCCGTATTTAAAAGCCAGCGAATCTACAAGAAAAGCGGTGATTGTCATTACATCCAATCGTGGACTTGCAGGAGGCTACAACTCCAATATCGTGAAGCTTATTACAGGAAGTGATTTCCTAAAAGAAGAACTCGATATTTACGCAATTGGAAGCAAAGGACATGACGCATTAGAAAGACGTGGATATCAGATTAAATTATCAGATGATGAACTGATAGAATCTCCAAATTATGAAGGTGCAATGGCACTTGCAGCGAAAGTGCTTGAAGCATATACGAATGGAGAAATCGGAGAAATCTATCTTGTCTATACTCATTTTAAGAATACTGTAAGTCAGGAAGCAAAGATGATTAAGCTTCTTCCGGTTGAGATTAATGAAGAAGACATCGGGCAGGACGAGGATTCTAATGTGCTTATGGGTTATGAGCCAAATGAAGAAGAAGCACTAGATATGATTATTCCAAAATATGTTACCAGTCTTTTCTATGGCGCACTTGTAGAAGCAGTTGCCAGTGAAAACGGAGCAAGAATGCAGGCGATGGATTCTGCAACCAGCAATGCAGAAGAAATCATTAGTGATTTGACGTTGAAGTACAATAGAGCGCGTCAGGGCTCAATCACTCAGGAATTAACTGAGATTATTGCCGGCGCATCTGCAATCTCCTAAATAAGCAGTCAATCTGCTTATGCTAGGACATATAACAACAATAAAATTGATTAACAAGGAGAATTAAGCGATGGCAAATAATATTGGTAAAATTACCCAGATTGTCGGCGCCGTTCTGGATATTAAATATACAGAGGGCAACCTGCCAGAGATTAATGATGCTATTAATATTCCGCTGAAAAACGGTGGCGAATTAGTAGTAGAAGTATCTCAGCATCTGGGCGATGATACAGTAAGATGTATCGCCATGGGACCAACCGACGGACTTGTACGTGGTATGGATGCAATCGCAACAGGCGCACCAATCAGTGTACCTGTAGGTGAGAATACATTAGGACGTATGTTCAATGTTTTAGGTAATCCTATTGACGAAGTAGAACCACCAACAGGTGTAGAGAGTTGGCCGATTCACAGACCGGCTCCTGCATTTGAAGAGCAGGCAACTTCTCAGGAAATGCTTGAGACAGGTATCAAAGTCGTTGACCTTCTCTGCCCATACCAGAAGGGTGGAAAAATCGGATTATTTGGTGGTGCCGGTGTAGGTAAAACCGTTTTGATTCAGGAATTAATCCATAACATTGCAACAGAGCATGGTGGATATTCCGTATTTACCGGAGTTGGAGAGCGTACCCGTGAAGGAAACGACCTCTACTACGAAATGAAAGAATCCGGTGTTATTGATAAAACAACCATGGTATTTGGACAGATGAACGAGCCACCCGGAGCTCGTATGAGAGTTGCGCTTACCGGACTTACAATGGCAGAATACTTCCGTGATAAAGGTGGTAAAGACGTACTTTTATTCATTGATAACATCTTCCGTTTTACACAGGCAGGTTCTGAGGTATCAGCGTTATTAGGACGTATGCCTTCAGCCGTAGGTTATCAGCCAACCTTACAGACAGAAATGGGTGCGCTTCAGGAGCGAATTACTTCTACAAAGAACGGTTCTATTACATCTGTACAGGCTGTATATGTGCCGGCGGACGACTTAACTGACCCTGCTCCGGCAACAACCTTTGCTCACTTGGATGCGACAACCGTATTGGATCGTTCCATCGTAGAGCTTGGGATTTACCCGGCAGTAGATCCACTTGGTTCTACTTCACGTATCCTTGACCCACGTATCGTAGGACAGGAACATTTCGAAGTAGCACGTGGTGTACAGGAAATTTTACAGAAATATAAAGAATTACAGGATATTATCGCAATTCTTGGTATGGACGAATTATCAGAAGATGATAAGCTTGTCGTAAACCGTGCGAGAAAAATTCAGAGATTCTTATCTCAGCCATTCTCAGTAGCAACACAGTTTACCGGATTAGAAGGAAAATATGTGCCGGTTACTGAAACAATCCGTGGCTTTAGAGAGATCCTGGAAGGCAAGCATGATGATATTCCGGAAAGCTATTTCTTAAATGCAGGAACAATTGACGACGTACGCGCAAAATTTAACCAGGCATAAGAGAGACGGAGGAGCATTATGGCAGACGAAAACAGGATTTTTAAAGTAGAAATCATTACGCCTGACCGTGTATTCCATACCGGTGATGCAACAATGATTGAATTTAATACAACTGCTGGTCAGATTGGTGTATACAAAAAGCATATTCCGCTGACAACGGTTCTTGCCCCTGGAATTGTAACAATTCATCAGGAGAGTGAAGAAGAGAACATTATCGCAGTAGTTCATTCCGGTTTTGCAGAAATTCTGCCAGATAAGGTAACACTTCTTGCAGAGATTGCCGAGTGGCCGGAAGAAATTGACAAAAACCGTGCAGAAGCAGCAATGAAGCGTGCACAGGAGCGTCTTGCCAACAAAACAGAGGCAGTAGACATAAAACGTGCAGAATATGCACTTCGAAAAGCACTCGTGCGAATCGATGCTGCAAAATAACTAAAACGCAATATACGTTGCATAAAGATGTAAGTAGACATGACAAGAAGTTCATGTCTACTTTTTTTGCGAGTGGCGAAGAAAATCGGCATGACACAGGAAGAACTTGCATCCCAGTTAGGTGTAACAGCGCAGGCAGTAAGCAGATGGGAATCGGAAAATGGTATGCCGGATATTGCAATGGCATGGATTTACATTCACGAAGAAGATTATGTGAGTGCTTATACAGAGGAATTTATTTCCGAGAAAAAGACAGAGATACTCTATCAGTTGAAAGATTGGTATGGGGCAGATTCTTTCTCTAAATTTGAAGAAATGCTATAAGTATATTGAGAAATCAAGAAAGAGAATGCCGAAGCTGTGTCGATTCAGGCAGACAAGGAAAACGTAGTTACCTTTTTGGTAATAAGAATGACTATACATAACTGGAAACAAAAAAATTTCCGTTTACTTAACTAGTGGAGAAAGTAGGAATTCATTATAATAAAACTACAAAGGAAATGTATGGCTTGTTTATTATCATTGAATTCGATACAATAGGAGGTAGGTATAATGGAAGGAAAAAGTAAATTTATTCAAAAAATGAAAGTAAGTGTAATGGTAACACTTATATTTGCAGTGACGTTAGGAGGAAGCTTAGCGGTTAAAGCAGACGAGGAAGAATTAGTTAGTATGCAAAAGTATGAGTATCCTGTTACGCCAGAGGATGATGCATGGGATAAATTAGAAAGTGTTGAAGAAAAGATTTCAGCTTGCAGAATTCCACAAAGCATATTAGAAAATATGACAGATGAACAACTGCTACAGGCAATCTTGGATTTTCCATTTTGGTGCGATGTATTTGTATATTCGAGTAGAGAAGAAGGAGTATGCAACTTTGAAGAAATATGTGATGCATATGCAGAATTAGTTAAACGTGAGTCTGCAGTAGAAGTGTTAAAAGATGGTATGACGACAAATACGTTTGCTCGTAGTGTAAGCGTGGATGTGCAGGATGAAATAAATAACGAAATACTTTCCACATTAATATTATATCAAAATGATTTTCAAGAAGAATTGACAATGGAAGAGATACAAGAGATTGCGCAAGTATCTTCGACGATTGAAATAAATATGCTAGATGAGAAAGCAAGTGCCAGTACATATGCCACATATACGATAAAAACACCAAACGGTACAGCAGTACCTTATATTACAAGAGCATGTAGTCATTCGACATCATCTTATCACAAAACAATTGATAAACAGGTGGCGGACACCTATGGAGTATCAATTGTTTCATATGGAAGCTGTAAGTACAATTGTCATTCGTATGCTTGGTATAGTCAATCTACAAGTAATAGTTATTGGATTAATAATCCTTCTGTATACATGACGGATGGAAGTTATAGTAAAGTTGCAAGTGGACTAAATACATCTAGTAGTAATGTGGCATCTGGAGATAGAGTGTTTTATGGGACAACATCTAGTCCGTCACATTCTGGCATATTTACTAGTTCAGCAACAGGAGAGCCAATAGCTACGAGAACTGTAAAATCTAAATGGGGTGAATGTGGTGTATTTAAACATTCAGTTTCAAATGTGCCATCTATTTATGATTTGAAAAATATTTCAGCATGGCATAGATAAGACGAGGAAGAAAAATGAAGAAATCAGTAAAAAAAGGAATTGTAATACTGTTGGGAATTGCTCTTAGTGGAATTTGCGTTTATATATTGTGGTATATAAGTAATACACCCAATTATTATGAGTATCCAATTAATGATACGATGGATGCAGGAACGATATTGAATGAATGTCGAATTCCAGAAGCAACATTAGAAACTATGACGGATGAAGAACTTGCTCAGGCAGTTGCAGATTTTCCGCTTCTGATAGATGTGCTAACTGCTTATTCGATAGAATATGGCGTGGAGTGTTTAGCGAATGAGTCAGATGCATATAAAGAGTTGTTATCACGGGAAAATGGCAAACAGGCTATGATTGCTAAGGTTGTAGAGTTGCAAGAACGCGAGGATACAGAAGAGATTAAGATACAAGTCGAAATATTAAAAAAGATAATATTAAATGAGCCATTATTTAAGACTGATTTAACGGAATCAGAAAAGGAGATTTTGTTAGCGGAATAACAAAAAGACGTTTAGAAGATAAAAAGCTTTTAAACGTCTTTTACTTTATAGGAAAGTTCTTTGTTCTAATAGGATTCGTAATTTCAGTTAGATTGCACGAGCAGAAGCATACCATAGAAAAATACATTTACGAAAAAGAGGGAAATCATTATAATAGACATGTAAAGGTTATGAAATATGTGTTGTCCTGCAAATAAGCGTTTTGCCGGACGGTTTTAAACAAAATACATCATGTTTGTGAGGGAAAGATGAAATTATACTTTGTACGTCATGGGGAGACAGAATGGAATGTAAAGAAGAAAATCCAAGGAAAAACAGACATTCCATTGAATGAAAACGGAAGAAAGCAGGCAAAAGAACTGGCAGAAAAACTCGTTGCGGAACAGCTTCCGGCAGTAAGAGTTTACACATCACCACAGCTTCGCGCAACAGAGACAGCACAGGCGGTTGCAGATGCACTTGGGCTTGCATGCGAAGAGTTGGATGATTTAAGAGAGATGGATTTAGGTGAGTGGGAAGGCTTAAACTGGGATATTATTAAATCTGAGTATGGCGAGAAGTATTATTACTGGAATACTCACAGACGTTATGTGAGAACACCGGGCGGCGAGTGCTATAACGATGTATTGGAAAGAACCTTAAATGCACTTTCCTATATTTTAGAGAAAGAGACAGAGGATGTGCTTGTGGTAACACATAGTGCGATTCTAATGTCCTTGGGCTGTTATCTTGCTAAGCTGCCATTTGATGAAGAGGAAATGGTAGGTCGTTTTAAGACAAAGAATGCCGAAGTCGTGGAGATTGAGGCAGACAAGATTCAGGAAGCAATTGACAACTTTCAAAAAGGACTATAAACACATGAATTAAAGAATACTATCAATTTAATATGTGCAAAATGAAAAGGTAACTGCAGAAAAGAAAACAAAGGAGAAAATAATGAGAAATAAGTTGAAGAAAATTGTAACAGTAGTTGGAGTGATGTGCATGCTGCTTAGCGTGGTAAACGTAAGCAGCAATGCAGAGATGACTTTGTGTGGAGACACTGTTATAGAAGAGATTAGACAGAGTTAATATCAATGCAAAAGTCGTCTTTAATATATTTTTTTAATGCCATGGCATTAGGAGTAAATTCAAGTAAATAGCTAATGTAATATGAATAGTTTGCATACCTTTTTATACTATCTAATTTCGAACATTCTCCGAGAGCCTGGCTATAAAAAAAGAAAAAAGAACCTAAAAATTCGGTTTGATATTTTAAAAGATTGTAAAATTGTAATGTAAATAAATGCACAAGCTCTGTATAGTGCTTTTGCAAATAAAGTATACGACTAAACATCGATAATGTTACAGTAAAGATATTGCGTTGTAAAATAATGTCGCATGGAACATGGGTATGATAGTCTAAAATTTTGTCAAAATAAGTTATACTTTTATATGCAATAGCTGTTTCGTGATATTCGAATGCAATATTATTTAAAATGGTTAATTCAATCCAGCTTAAACGATAATTATAAATTGAGTTAATATCAAAGTTAGGCAGGGTACAGTATAATGCTTCCAATAAGCAGGAAAGTCGTTCAAAAGAAGATTTTTTTGTGATGGCTGTTTCAAATAAGTAAAATTGTTTCAAAAGAACATCTTTTTTATTCATTAAGTTTTTTAACGCTTCAAGATAGGAATTAAAAGCATCTTTTGGCAAATGCTGCCTATGAATTAACTTAAACTTCAATTCATGAATTTTAGCATCTCTTGCATCACCCCAAAACGTAAAGATACGTTCGGATATTCCCAAGCGTTGAAGCAGGGCTTCTGTAAGAAAAATATCTGGTTGTAAAGTCCCGTTTTCAATTTTGGAAAGCTTGGATTTACTGCAAAGCCCTTGACAAAGCGTTGTTTGAGCAAGCTTTTGTTCTATGCGGAATTCTCGAATTAAGCCTCCGATTGTTAAAGCATCAGGAGAAAAAAAGTCGTAGGTACCATCACCTAGCGTAGAGGTATCTATGGCTTTTTTTACGCTGTAGGATTTGAGAGGAATGTCAGCGAGTGGATTTAATTCGTCTAAAAAATCTAAATTTAAATATTTTAAAGTATAGTTATGACAGATAGTAGCAAAACAACTTTCAATTGCATGAGCAGAGTAATATACAGTTTTAAAATGGAGTAGTGCTTTATCGATTTCGTGTGTAAAATAGTATCCTAATCCGGTTAGAAACGTCAATTCCAATAATGACCCATCGTCAGAATTTAAAACCATCTGATGACGTTTTTCATCTGCCACTTTCAAAGCCATATCATAGTCTCTGGTTGCAAGTAGGTATTTTGTATACACAATAGTGTATTCAGCTTCAAGTCGGTCTTTTTCTAAGTAAGTAATATGAGCATTCTCAAGATAAGCAGAAATCTGTGTGCAAATTGCTAGACAGGTATCAAGCTCTTGTAAATAGAAATACTCTTGAGCAAGTGCAATTAACAATTCCACTTCATTAATAGATAATAAAAGATTTCGGAAGTCAAAGAGGTCAATTGCAGGTCTTGAAATATGTAAAGTATCCGTTAATGTAGTGCAAATTTCTATATGATTTTCACTTCCAGAACGGAATTGCAGATTGCAGTGAAGGAACAACCATTCCTGATAGTAAAACTTATTCTCTGCCCAATTCAGCTGTTCAAGTTTATTTAATTCTTCATATGCAAGGTCGAGCTGCCATGAATCAAGGTAAAAACGGACATGTTTTAAGGCGTAAAAGCAGTCAAAATCTGTTCGGTTGGCAAACATCGGATAGATTTCACAGGAGGCGCCGGCATGCGACATTAATGCCTGAAAGGTAGACGGAGAGACACCGGCTGTTCCATTCTCAATACGTGATATAGAGAGGGGGGAACAGACACCTTCTGACATTTTTTCCTGTGATAATCCGGCTTTTATTCTTGCCTCACGAATTGCTTGCCCTGCATTTCTTACGCTCATAATCCAACTACACCTCCCAAAACCATTCTTAAAATGTATTATAAACGTCTCAGAGATGAAAATCAACAAAACTATACATAACTGAAAAAAGATTCCGTTTAGCGAGCAATAATAAAAGTCAAGTGATTACATGAAGATTTGAACAGTTAATTGACGATACCAAAATATAAAATTATAATTTAATTATTGAGAGATGAGCAAATTAAAAAATAATAGCTGACAGAAACGAAAGATTCATTGAGTGACGCAAAATAGGACATAATGAATAAGGAGAAAATGTTTGATAAAGGTGCAGAAATATCTGTTGGCAAAAGGTTGCAAAAGAAAGGGAGCAGCAAATGATATATACAGTAACGTTTAACCCCTCGTTAGACTACATTGTAACTGTTAATGACTTTACCTGCGGAATCGTAAACCGGACGAAAGACGAACTGATTTTTCCGGGAGGAAAAGGAATTAATGTTTCTATGGTGTTGAAAAATTTAGGCTATGAAAGTACCGCATTAGGTTTTCATGCAGGATTTACCGGGGAAGCTTTAGAAAAAATGCTGCAAGAGAAAGGCATTATAACTGATTTTATTCCGGTTACAAAAGGTATGACACGAATCAATGTGAAGCTTCGTTCGGGACAGGAAACAGAGATTAACGGACAGGGACCGGCAATTGAAACAGCAGATATTGAAAAGCTTTACAAAAAGCTGGATACACTTCAGGATGGGGATGTTTTGGTGCTGGCAGGAAGCATCCCGGATGTGATGCCGGATTCCATTTATATGGACATCATGAAGCATTTATCGGATAAAAAATTAAAAATTGTCGTGGATGCAACAAAGAATTTATTGGTAAACGTTTTACCGTATCATCCATTTCTGGTTAAGCCAAATAACCATGAGCTTGGTGAAATCTTTGGTGTAGAGATTAAAGACAAGCAAGAAGCTATTTCTTATGCGAAGAAGCTGCAGGAGCTGGGTGCGAAGAATGTACTGGTTTCTATGGCAGGAGCTGGAGCTGCGTTTGTGGCAGAGGATGGAAATACTTTTCAGGCAGAGGCACCAAGCGGAAAAGTAAGAAACTCTGTGGGCGCGGGCGATTCGATGGTGGCAGGGTTTTTGGCGGGCTATTTGGAAAAGAACAGCTTTGCAGAGGCGTTTCGGATGGGCGTATGTGCAGGAAGTGCGTCTGCATTTTCTGAGGAGCTGGCAACAAAAGCGGAGGTAATTGATTTATTAGAAAAAAATCGTGGGTTTTTTATCCCCTAATCCTATAAAGTAAAAAACAGGCAGTGTCCATATGGACGCTGCCTGTTGCTTTTCAGATATGTGTACTATAAAAATTACTAGTTAACTCTCCATAAGGTAAGTGTTTCATAACACTTCGTCTTAGAATTGTAGCAATTGATATCAATATACGAATAGCTTCCTTTGAGAGAAACTTTCTTATTGAATTTGCTGCTGTTTACAGTATAACGTGTGTATCCTGAACTGTTAGAAACAACAATGCTTGTGATTTTCCAGTTTTTGTTCATCTGGACATTTAACTTCTGATTTTTGAATGTTTTTTTCTGTTTGTAATCCCAGTTATTCTTAAATTTAGAAGTAAAGTTTGTGCTTCCAAGTTTGATAGTTTTACATGGATTAGAGTATTTCTTGATTTTTAAAGTTGTGCTGATTTTTTTACCTTTTGCTTTACAAGAAATAGTTGTTGATGCAGTCTTGTCACGGAATGTAACCTTGATAGAACCATAAGTTGTTGCTTCTACCTTGATATTTTTGTTGCTGCTCTTTAAGCTTTTAATGTCAGATTTCTTAGAAACTCCATCAATGTAAAGGTATGTGTAGTAAGATGAGTAATTGTCCGTTGTTGAGTAAGTGATTACCTTAGGATTGCCGGAGTAAAAACCTACTTTTGTAGCAGCTTCAGCAGTTACTGTGGAACCTGTAAGGCCCATTGTGAGAACCATTACAAAAGCAAGAATAGATGTAATGACTCTTGTTAAATTTTTCTTCATCATGTTTCCTCCCGTAAATATAAAACACTTTAATAATATATGCGGATTTAGAAAATATAGATTATTTTTTCTAAATTCACAGCGACGCAGATAATTATATACGTTAATATGGTAAAGTGCAAGAGAAAAATAAAAATAATTATACGCAAATTGCAAACAAAATGTCATTATGCTAGGATGAAAATAGAAAATAAGGCAGGAGTTCCTGCAAGATTTTGCAGAAAAAGGGCATGCTACATCTATCAAAAAAACAGGGAGCGTGGAAAATGGAAAAGTATTTGTTGATAAAACAGGGAAATATTCATAACGCAGTGGAAAAAGAACCTTTTACCGCCGACATCTTAGTAGAGAATGGGAAGATTAAAAAAATTGCACCGGTTCTGGAAGGTAAAATTGTAAATGAAGCAGAGATTATTGATGCCACGGGAATGGATGTTTATCCGGGCTTTGTGGATGCACATTGTCATATGGGGTTAGATGGATACGGAATAGGTTTTGAGGGACAGGACTTTAATGAGTTAGGGGATCCGGTAACACCACAGCTTTCTGCGGTAGATGGCATTAATCCACAGGATGAGACCTTTAAAATGGCTAGGGATGGTGGCGTTACCTGTGTTGCAACAGGTCCGGGCAGCTCTAATGTAATTGGTGGAACATTTTGTGCCATCAAAACCTATGGAAACCGTGTGGATAATATGCTGGTGCGGGAAAAAATCGCTATGAAAATTGCCTTTGGAGAAAATCCAAAGAACTGCTATAAAGAAAAGGGTATATATTCCCGTATGTCGGTTGCTGCGAAGCTCCGTGAAATGCTGACAAAAGCCCAAATTTATGAGAAAAAGCTTGAGGCAGCAGGATATCCGGACAATATAGATTATTCCAAGCTGCCGGTCTATGATGCCAAATTAGAAGCTCTTTTGCCGGTGGTTCGTAAGGAAATTCCTTTAAAAGCACATGCCCATAGAGCAGATGATATTTTTACGGCAATTCGTATTGCAAAGGAATTTAATCTTGATTTGCGAATTGACCATACCACAGATGGAGCGTTAATTGCAGAGGACCTGGCAAAAGAGGGCTATCCGGTTGCTGTTGGTCCATCTTTTGGTCATGCAACAAAATACGAATTAAAAAATAAAGGTTTCCATACACCTGCAATTTTGGCAAAGGCAGGCTGCCAGATCTGCATTATTACGGATTCGCCGGTCATCGAGGAACGTTATCTTGCTCTTTGTGCAGGACGCGCCATTTTTCATGGACTTGATGAATTTACGGCACTCCAGGCAATTACAATCAATGCTGCAAAACATGCCGGCATCGCAGATCGTGTGGGAAGTATTGAAGAAGGAAAAGATGCAGATTTCGTAATTCTACGGGGAAATCCTTTTGCAGTTGATACGAGAATCAGTTATACCATTATTGATGGAAATATTGTATACAATCCAGAAAACTAAAATTTAGGGACGCAGCCTTAATTTCAAAATTTGGGGACGTAGCCTTAATTTCGAAATTTAGGGACGCAGCCTTAATTTCAAAATCCGGTGACATAGCCTAAAAAGAAGCTCGGTATGAGATTTCCTTTGAGGGCTGTATCTCCGGATTTTTGTTTATTTGGGAAAAAAGACACTCTTTACATAGTGGTAGTTTGCAGAGTATAGTATGGAGAAATGGAAAAAGTTGGTAGCGTTAATGTATTGTTTTTTAGAAGGGCGTGGTGTTTGTTATGCAGGAGAACGAGCGCAGAATTGGACCGGAAACAGAACAGTTTGTGACAATACGTTCCATGGTAGTAAATACGATGTTTTTACTGTTTCATATTTTATTTCTGATATTGTACTACTATATGGATATTATGTTCATGGTAGGCGTGAACATGGTAAGTATATTTCTTTATACGATTTCGTTTTGGCTTTGTGAAGGAAAGCATACGAAGTATTTTGCTATTATTGTGGTTGGAGAAATTTGGGCACATATGCTGCTTTCTGTCATTAGTGTAGGATGGGAGTATGGTTTCCAGAATTATTGCTTTGGTGCAGTGGCGGTTATTATGTTTGCTGATTTTTACACCAGTAAAAAATATAGAATCAGAATTCGTGCAATGTTAGCATCGGTTTTATATATTGTTACTTATCCTGTACTTCGTATTTGGACGTACTTTAATGAACCGATTTATCAGGTTGATTATCCAATTATGGAACGTTGCTTTTTTATTGGAAACTCTACGGCAACGCTTTTATTCATTGCATTTTTTGTCATTTTCTATGCCAGTACGGTATTTCGATTAGAACGGGAGTTAAAGGACATTGCAGAGCATGATGCATTGACGGGTCTTTTAAATCGTGGTTACGTGCGGAATGTTTTGGAAGGAACGTTAGAAGAACGTAAGGTGTTAAAAAACGAAATCTGCCTTGCGATTATGGATATTGATAATTTTAAAACAATTAATGATACCTATGGACATCAGGTCGGAGATGAAGCGCTGGTTGCCGTTGCAGAGATTTTAAAGGAGCAGGAAGAACAGGATAAGGATCTCATGATTGCAAGATGGGGTGGTGAAGAATTCATTATCATCTATACAGGCGGAACCGGTGGCAGAATGCGTGCGGTTGCCGAGATTGAGCGAATCCGGAATATGATTGCGCAAAAGTTAATTGTGAGTGAGGGACATGCAATCAAAATTACAGTCACCATTGGGGCTGCTTTTTATCAGCGTGATATGAGCATGGATGAGCTGCTTAAAACAGCAGATAACAACCTATATTCAGGAAAAGCAAATGGAAAAAATCAGGTAGTTTATTAAACATAAATTGATAAAAACGCAGATGCTGTGAAAAGCATCTGCGTTTTTTTGTATATTAGGAAATTTCTCCTTTCGGAGAAATCCCTAATATAAAAGCCCGCACAAGAGCGAGCTCAACAAAAAGACGGTAAATATTAGAAGAGGTCGATATAA
>X314_Red_Deer__coassemble_115_pt1 | contig 15701 bp, 16 predicted proteins | sample X314_Red_Deer__metabat2_high_PE_002 | metagenome-assembled genome bin X314_Red_Deer
GGTTTTTGACACGCTCGTCAAACTTTTCTTTGTCAGAAGAATAAATGTGAATGGCGTAACCTTGTGATAATGCCAATTATGACACGATATACTTATCGAACCATGTTTTTGCAACAACCCCTTTTTACTATATTAAATAGTATCCAACAATTCCACACAGGATACCGGAAATTGCTCCTGCAATCACATCTCTCGGCTCATGAACACCTGCACATACGCGGGTAATTCCAAGGCCTATCCCAATGATTCCAAGAAGCACACCCACCTCCGGATGGGAGTAAAATACTGTCACTGCAATCATAAATACGGAAAAAACATGACGACTTGGAAAGGATTTTCCCTTTGTATCCTTAGGAATTACCGGCGGAACACCAAATTTCTCGTAGGGACGTGGCGCATTAATGATTTTTCGCACAATGGTTAATACCGCAAAAGAAACTGCCGGAACCAAAAGAGCACGCCAAAGCCATACATCTCTTTCAAAAAACAAGACAATCAGGTACAACGGATAAACACAAAAAACCAATCCGGTTAAAATACGATTGATACTTTTTATTTTTTTTGCCTTTTCACTATCCTGTCTTAATGGCTCTGTAATTTTCAGATACTGCTCCTTTGTCATTCCATCTCACTCCCTAAAATCGTAAGTACTGCGCCAATAAAAATACAGAAGTCTGAAACATTAAAAATAATCCGACGAAGCCATTTTGGTCCTAGGTTAAAACGGAAATAATCTACCACATGCCCTTTCGTATAACGGTCAAACAAATTGCTTAAGCCTCCGCCTGTTAGCAGTGCCACTCCAACCTTTCCCACTTTTTTGCCATTTAATCTTAAAACAAAATAATAAACCACACACACCAAAAGCATAATAATAGTATGAATGCTTCGCATCGCTTTCGGCTTCTTTTCTAATAAATTAAGCGTAGCGCCATTGTTATAATATTTCTCAATGATAATCTTGTTTTTCAGACACTTATGCCGCACATTTCTGGCATACTTTCTGTCCATATAACCCTTAATCAATAAATCTAAAAGGAACACACTCGTTGTAATTAGTATATATACCATATTCACCACGCCTTTCTGATGCCTGCAAAGCATCCGCCGCACCTCGCCTTTTTGATAATATTATCATAACACAAAAACTGCCATAAGACATCTCAAATATTCTTTATCTATATTTGAGTTTCCTTACAGCAGTTTTAAAAAGAACGCTTTTAATTTCTCTTATCAAATTCATCTGTAATCATCAGGCGCATATCATACCAGGTTTCTCCGCCGTGTTTTGACTTGGATTTTCCTTCGTTGATAAAACCAAACTTTTTATAAAAAGGAATCAGATTCTCTTTACAGGTCAGCACAATTCCCTTTCTCCCCTGTTTCACTACTTCCGCAATTACATATTTCATCAATGTGGATGCACATCCTTTATTCTGATATTTCGGATTCGTTACCACACCAAAAATCATCTGCCATGCACCATCTTCGCAGTGCATTCCTGCATTCTCATACATCTCGTCTAACAAAAGAGGAACATCTGTTACCATTCCGTTTATCATGGATAATACTTTTCCTGAATGTTCTAATAGCCAGAAATGTTCTGCAAATTTCTCTAATCTTTTTTCAAAAGAACTTTTTGAGGCAGCCTCTGTTTCCGGAAAACATAACTGTTCAAGTTCAGCAATCGCATTTAAGTCTGCCATTGTTGCATTACGAATTATCATTTCACTTCTTACTTCCTTTATTACATCTCTTTAAACATGTCTCTTATTATGACACGAATCGAGAAAAAAAGCAAATCGGGATTAGTGTACGAAGTTGAACTTTTTAATGCATCCAAAAATATCAATTACGAAACAATTGCTATATCAAAATTCTTCCAATTCATTCACCGGCGGTCTGCATGCATGATTTTTACATATATAAAATGTTGTCTTGTCGTTTTTTAATGGATATTCCTTTGACGGACTCAGCAACCCGCAAATAACCGTATTTAATGGTATTTGGCATGGTAACTCTGCCAATTCTCTTTTGTCTTTTGCTACTATTGTTATTTTTTCCGGTGGCAGGGTAAAATCCGATAATGCTATCAAAAACATCGCATACGCTGCCGGATAGTGAGAGGCCGCACCGCTCATAAATCGAAGCTGCTGCCTGGCCAATTCTTTATATTTTTCTTCTTCTGTCAAAAAAAATAGCTGCACAAGATTGTATGCCATTGCTGAGTTTCCACTAAAAACAGCACCATCATAGGTTTCCTTAGGACGTAAAATCAGCTGCTCATTTTCCTGTCCTGATAAGAAAAATCCCCCCTGCTTTTCATCCCAAAAATCGGTTACTGTTTTTTCACAAAAATGTTTTGCTTTTTCTAAATAAATGTTATCTAATGTTGCCTCATATAATGCCAGCAGTGCAAAAATTTCATTAGCATAATCATCGAGAACTCCCTTGCTATTGCATTTTCCTTTTCGATAGCTAATATACAAGGTATCCTTTTTATAAAGCTGATTCTGGATAAATTCCTGTGCTTTTGCAGCTGCATTTAAATAGGTTTTGTTAGCAGTCACGCGATATAAATGACACATTGCAGCAATCATAAGCGCGTTCCATGAAGTCAATATTTTATCATCCATATGCAGTGTATATCTGTTTTTACGATATTCATAAATGGCTGACAGATATTCGTCCATTATATTGTCAGCCCCTTTATTTTGCAAAAGATTCGGGATATTCGCCCCTTCAAAGTTTCCTTTTTCCGTAATATCAAAATACTGATTAAATTCTTTTCCCGCCTTCTCGCCAAGGACTTCAACAATCTCATTCGATGTAAAAAGATAATATTTTCCCTCCACACCCTCACTGTCCGCATCCTTAGCACTGTAAAATCCGCCTTCTTTAGAGGTCATTTCCCGCAAAATATAAGAAGCAGTTTTTTCCGCAATATCGCAGTAAAGTTTCTTTTTGGTTAGCTGATATGCCCTGCAGTAAGCAAGAATCAGCAACGCATTATCGTACAGCATTTTTTCAAAATGTGGTGCAAGAAAAAGACGGTCTGTAGAATATCTGCAAAACCCGCCGCCAATATGGTCAAATATTCCACCCCGATACATTTGAAGCAGCGTTTTATCCACCATTTTCATGGCATTTTCATCTTTGCCTTTTTCATAGTATTGCATCAGAAATAACAGATTATGAGGTATCGGAAATTTTGGTGCATCCCCAAATCCACCATATTCTTCATCAAAGCTGCGCTTGTAAAGTTCAAATGCTGTTTGAATCAGCTTCTCATCCATATCACCCTTTGCAATATCTTTCCTGTTTAAGTAGGAAACCATTTCATCGGCTGATTTCAATAATGCATCTTTTTCCTCCATCCATTTTCTATGGACAGCTAAAAGCAATTCTTTAAACCCTATCTGCCCATATCTTGCTGTTTTCGGAAAATAAGTTCCTGCAAAAAAAGGCTTCTGTTCAGGAGACAAAAAAATCGATGTTGGCCATCCGCCACTTCCCGTAAACGCCTGACAAACTGCCATATAAATACTGTCAATGTCCGGTCGTTCTTCCTTGTCCACCTTTATAGAAATAAAATGCTGATTTAATATTTCCGCAATTTCAGTATCTTCAAAGCTTTCATGTGCCATGACATGACACCAATGGCAGGTACTGTAGCCGATGCTTAAAAACACCGGTTTATCCCCTGCTTTTGCACGCGCAAATGCTTCATCGCACCATGGATACCAGTTGACCGGATTGTCTGCGTGCTGTAAAAGATATGGACTTGTTTGATTTTTCAAATGATTCTGCATACTTTTTCACATTCCTTTTTTTGATTAGTATGCCTATTTGGAAATCAAACTATTATAATAAGCACCATACTTATGGATTTTGTTATCTTCCAATTTTTAAAAACCTTTCTCTTTTAAATTATGAACGAGCTGTACATAAAATTCCCTGACATCAAACCCATCAAAATTCTCACGATTTAAATCAATCATATCACCGTGAGAAATTCCTCGATTTCCGCTTACCGTAAGCAGCTCATAATTTTCTCCCCAGGGAAAAGATTTTTCACCAACCAATCCGTCGTTGCTCCCGTCAAAATAATTGACCAGCTGATATGTAAAATTTAATGGAAATCTTCCGTCCATTGCACGATTCAGCTTTGAACCAACGCTTTGATAATAAACGCCTGAAACATCCTTTACTATCTCATTTCGCTCTTTACACTCATTTGCTGTTAGGTCATATACTGCTTTCAAAAAATCCGGGTTCGTATCTCCTAGCTTTTTCATGGCACTATTATAGGTCTTAGCGATTGCCTCCTTCTGCTTCTGCGGTATTTTTGACAATAAATAATCTGCAAATTCACAGCCTCTATGGGGTGTATTTATGGTAGTAAGGCTTGCCACATAAGGCTCTGCCCCGGTCATTGACAACGCGTAACGACAGTCTAATCCACCTTTCGAATGCGCAATAATATTCACCTTTTCACAGCCTGTAGTTCGAACAATTTCTTTTATCCGATCTGTTAATTCCACTGCACTATCTTCCACAGAAGATGCTGACTGGTGATTTCCATAAAAAATAATTGCACCATTTTTTTGTAACTCTTCCGGAATTCTTCCCCAATAGTTTAAATATCTGAAATCCCTGAAAAACACACCATGAACCATCAGAAGCGGATACTTTGTTTTACACAGCTGTTTCTCTGCCCTTGCTTTATCTAAGAGAATTTTATTGTTTTCTGTCTTTATTTCTGCTTCTACTATACAAATCAATTTAATCAACACAATAATATTTACAATCGGTATCCATCCACACACCACGCCTAAAATGCGCCAGCGTACTGCCAGCTGTTTTGAGAATATATAAATTCGGATAATGCCGTTCCAGAAAACAGAAGCTTCAACTAAAATAATAACCAGAGTATTCAAAATCCACATCAATGGTGCCTCTGTGATTGTTCCAAGCGACAATGCCGCCAAGCCTGTGCACCAGCCTATAATAGAGCCCAAAACAGATATTGCAACAGACAGCAAAAATATGCGCAGCAGTTCACAACCATTCTTGCAATTTCTCAGTTTGTTTGTTTCAATTTCTTTATTAAAAATTGATGGAACTATATGAATAAATATAAATAATCCAATTATTACTACAATATTTATCCACGGTATTTTTTTCATATGCAGAAATAAAACTATGTTAGCCATTCCTACAACTATACAAGCGTTAATCAAGTATAAAATAAACTTCGCTATTTTTTTCATATATTTCACCTCATTTATCAATCCTTTATACTATTGTCCCAAAAAATATCCTTTATCCGCATTTCCCGAAAGATTCAGTTTATATTTGGTTCCCCAGAACACGTCAGCATATACCTCACCCTGAACTTCATGAACATTTCCGTCCTGATCCATGACACTAAGTCGTATGGTTGCTTTAGAACCATCTTTGATTTCTTTCGAGAAGTCTTCCGGAATCAACTGAAAATCTACATTTAATCCACTCTGTAATGCACATCCGTCCGATTCGCTCATTGACTGATTTCCTGATACATTTCCACACTCAACGTTAAGGTTCATACCATATATTGCATCTTCTGCGTAGTTAACAACTGTAAATTCAATCACTTCCTTCGTTTGATTGCAATTGGAAAAATCAACCTGGGTATTTGACTCAACCGATGTGCCACCTAATACAACATTTGACAGTTCTGTCTTTCTGACTAACTCTTCAAGAAGATTAATGTCTGTTCCAACTGTCTTGATCTCTACTCCTGCAAATTCTGATGCTTCACTACTTGTGACAGAAAGTATCTTTATTTCACCATCTACTTTATATTCAAAAATCACTTCATTCAGATTTCCAATTTGCGCAAGATAAATATAAGCATACTTTCTTAATCTTTCTTCAAATACTTTCTGTCTGCTTGAAGAAAAATCATTTTCAAAAATCATTTTCCAGGTATATGGTTCCTCTGATGTCTGAAGTTCATTTGTAAAGCCTCCTGTATAAGCAGTCATATTCAATACATTTACAATTTTTCCATTGGAAGACATGTTACCAATATAGGGGTTATAGACTGCGTATAAACTGGAAGTGAGTGGCGAAATCATCTCCCCGTTTGCCCAAACAATCCGGTCACCTATCCATACCTGGCGAATCTTTTCCGACGCAACATATTTTGAGTCCGCACTTGTTTCATAGAAAAAACTCTTTGACACACAACGTACAGATATTTCTACTATTCCTTCAGATTCACTGATATCTATTTTCTGTATTCCCTGCTTCGAGGTGGTGTTTACTGCAACTAACAGTTCTGCCCCTGAAACATCAAGATTGTATGCAAGATAATCTGTATTCATATATTGTCCGCCAAAATAATTTCTTGCGCAAAAAATAATCACTGTAATTGCAAAAAAAATCGCCACGCAGAAAATTATATTTTTCTGATGTTTTTTCTTCATTTTTTTCAGATAATCAACTTCCTTTACTTCTTTTTCTAACGTTTCAATATCCGGAGTTATCATCTGCTCTAATACTTTTTTACATTGTTCACACTCTGTCATATGTGCTTCAACTTCTTTATTGGTAACATCACTGGTAAGTTCATCTATATAAGACGGTAACAGGTCCTGTATCATTTCACATGGAATTTTACTCATTCTCATCAATCTCCTTTTTTAATCTTTCTATCCATTAATGTTTTTTATTTCTGATTCGTTACAGTTTCTTTTCAAAAATTTGCTTTCTCTTATATTTCCATAAATATCATATCCGTTTTCTTCTATATATTGAAGCAACAATACATAGGATTTATGAAGTGAATTATAAAATTCTTTTAAAAAAAATACAAGCTGTCTTACGATTCGCGCATTTTCGGTCCAAATAACATTCCTGTGCTTTGATTTAGATTTTTTAGAATATAATAAAGGGGCTGTTGCAAAAAAGCAGTAAAGCGTTCGCTTTGAGACTGAAATTTCCATCTCAATGCGGACGCTTTACTGCTTTTTGTAAATACCTTGAGCAGACACAAAATGTTATTCAGCGAAAACGACAATAGAATTTCGCTTCCTGCAAACTATTTTATATCTTTTCCCAAAATACTATCGACACACTCTGCTTTTCATGATTGCATCCTTTACACTTCTTACAATTATCCGGGCATTGTCCTGATGCATTCATTATAGTCTTCTTTACCAGACCCAGTTGCTCATAACACTCCAACTGCGCTTCAATCATCTCTACGGATGTACCCAGTACTTCCGCAAGCTGTGCTGTAGAGCGTATTTCTTTGTTATCCAAAACATCAATTAGTGACATTTTTATAATCTCCTCACATAAATAGATTTGCTATGTGATACGTAATTCCCGAAAGAACGAGTGCCGTTACAATATAGTACAACGCAATTCGCACCGTCCATTTCATAGAATGGCTCTCCTGATAGGTGGATGCAATGGCAACCACACAAGGAACATTGAAAGTTACTGCCACAATAAGCGCAAGACCTTCTGCCTTTGAAATAGAAGCCGCCATGATTTCCGTAATGTTTGCATCTGCAGAAGCCAGCTTTGTAGCCATTTCAATAATAGAACCATCTCCTGTATATATCGCACTGAATACGCCTAGCACACCTTCCTTAGAAATCATAGAAGCTACAAAAGCCATAAAGGACTGCCAGCTTAATCCGAATATCTTTGTCACAGGTTCAATTGCCTCACCAATTCTCTGCAAGATAGTTGCCTCGCCCGGTGTAAAGGAATACGAAAGTAACCAAAACACAGCCGAAATAACAACTACTACACGGAAAGCTTTCTTGAAAGTTCCCCAAACATTGCCAAGAGTTGTACGGATTAAATCCTTCCAACGCGGCTTATGGTATGGTGGAAGTTCCATAATAAGCCCTACCCTGTTTTCTTTTGGACTTAATGTTCTTCCGAAAACCTTTGCAGTCACAAACATATGTAAAAACATCAGTGCAAACAGGAATATCATTACCAGCACACTTCCTGAACCAAAAAATGCAGTGGCAAGAGTAGGTACAACAGAGAAAATCGCACCACATGGAACTGCCCATACAAGAGCCATTGTAAGAAGCTTCTGCCCCCAATTATCAAGAACCCTTGCACCGGCTGCGCCGCCCATGGTACATCCAAAACCCATAAGTAAAGGCATAACGGACTTACCCTGTAACCCCAATTTATTCATAGTGTTATCAAACACATAAGAGACACGTGCCATGTAACCTACCTGTTCAATATATCCAAACACAAGGTTTACTCCAAATACAAAACCTACCATCGCAATTACCCATCCAAGAGGTGTGCTGACAGTTGTGTTTATCAAACTGGCAAGCCAGTCAGGTCCTCCCACTGAAGAAACTATTGATTTTACCAAAGCAGAAAGTGGTGTAATGATTGCAAATCCCATACCCATGAATGGAGATGCGACAATCATAGATGCACAAAGAGCAACAAGGACAATACCAATTGCAATCCATTTCCCTTTCGTCTTACTTATGGCAGCACGGTCAAACTTTGTCAAAATTTCCGATGTAGCTTTTGTTTTTGTAACCGCTCCGTCAATCAGTTTACCAATCCACACAAATTTGCAGTCGCTTGTAATAAGGCTGCCTTTTTTAGCTTTCTCTTGAAAATCGCATACTGCCTTTGTATTGTCCAACATCTCCGCGACAACCTTGTCACCATCCATAAGCTTTGCCGCAAGCCACTGTGCAGAATACTGTTTTTTCCCACCAACAGGAATCAATGAAAGTGACTCCTGATATAGTTCGTGCTCTTCATATAACTCAAACAAACCGTCAGCGTTAAGGAACTTCGGATGACTTATTGCAGTTTCCAACACCTTATAAAATCTGTCATATTCACTACGCTCCGGCGCCACCATTCCAACTACCGGAATTCCTAATTTCTTTTCAAGCACTTTAAGATTAACCTCTTTGCCCTTTTCCTTGGCTACATCTATCATAGTAAGCACAAGCATGGCAGGCGTACTGATACCGGCATAATCCGCGAGCATAAAAAGACTTCTCTCCAACTGTGATGCATCCGCAAGAATACAAACAAGTTCTGCTTCTCCGGAAGCAATATAATTTCTGGTTACAACCTCCTCATCAGAGTTTGCAGAAAGGCTGTAGGAACCCGGCAAGTCTGCAACTGTATATGTTATTCCGTTGTAACTAAATTTTCCCTCTTTTTTCTCTACTGTTTTGCCCGGCCAGTTTCCCACATGCTGACGTGAGCCTGTGAGATTGTTAAATATCGTTGATTTTCCGGAATTTGGCTGGCCTAAAAGTGCAATTTTTTTCTCTGCCATTTAAATCACCTCCACCATTATCTGTGTACTTTCATTTCTGTTTAGCGCAATCATGGTATCTCTGCCATAAATTAAAATCGGACTTGGTTTTACATTTTGCAGCATCTCTACTTCGCAGCCGATGCTTAATCCGATGGATGTTATTCTTGTCAGATAACGCATATCACCGTTAATCGCAACTATTTTGGCTTTTTGCCCTGTGGAAAGTTCTGTCAGGTTTTTCATAAGGCATCTCCTTTCATCTAGAAAAGTTTGTAAATTTATCTAACCGGATCTTTCAGTCACATATTTATGCTCCCAATTTCCAGCTTCCTGCAATCGCTCTGGCATTTACAAAACGCTTGTAAATACCTTCTTCGTTCATCAGTTCATCATGTGTTCCCTGCTGTACAATCTGTCCTTCGTCCACCACAAGAATCTTATCAGCATTTCTTACAGTCTTAAGTCTGTGAGCAATCATCAGAATAGTTTTCTCCTTAGTAAGTGCATCGATTGCTGCCACTAAATCCTTCTCGTTTTCCGGATCAACATTGGCTGTTGCTTCATCAAGAATAATAATCGGTGCGTCCTTCATAATGGCTCTTGCAATGGAAATTCTCTGTTTTTCACCACCGGACAGGTTTGCTCCACCTTCGCCGATTACCGTATCGTATCCGTTTGGTAACTGCATAATAAAGTCATGGCAGCATGCCTTTTTTGCAGCTTCTATTACCAGTTCCATAGATGCATTGGGCTGACCGAAACGGATATTATTGGCAATGGTATCCTGGAAAAGATATACATTTTGGAATACAAAGCTGAAATTCTTCATAAGTGAATCCATGCTGTATTCTTTCACATTCTTGCCACCAAGCTTTACTTCACCCTTATTCACATCCCAGAACCTTGCAATCAGGTGACAAAGGGTTGTCTTTCCGCCACCACTTGGTCCCACAATGGCAGTCGTTGTTTTAGCAGGAATATGCACACTTAAATTATCTATAATCGTCTTTTCTTCATAAGAAAAGGATATATTTTCCACGTCAATATCAAAGTTTTCCGGCTCCATTTCCTTACCATCGATATCCATTGGCCTTAATGCAAATATTTCCCTTGTCTCGTTGACAATATAATCAATAACCCGAAGGAGTGATGAAAACATTCCTGCACTATCCATGCTTGCATACATAATAAATGAACTAATCATCATTACGATACACTCTGAAAGCTCCATGGAATTTTCTATCACAAAATAGATTGACATAGCACACATCACTACGCCCATTAGCTTTGCAATAAAGCTTTGTACAGTCATAAATGGAATCAACTTAAATTCCATGGTTGTATTTACTTTTGCATTATCTGCAATAGCTGCATTCAAATTCTTATTGTATTTTCCGGTGAGGTTATATGCCTTCACCTCTGAAATACCCTGTACATACTCAATTACCTGTTCAACCAGCGCAACATCGGATGTCTGCTTCATTGGAGCAAGCTTTGCAGAAACCTTCTGAAGAAAGCTGTTTACTACAAAGAATAAAATCACTCCTATCGTTGCCATGGTTCCGATTCGAATATCAAATATACAAATGATTGCTGTAATCATGATTGTATTAATAATACCCTGCGTAGTCATCATAACCACCCTTGTTGCCACATTTGCAAGCTGTTCCATTCTGTTTGTGGTAACAGACGTAATTGCACCAAGACTGTTTTTATTAAAATACCCCATCGGAAGATAACGCATATGCTCAGCGATTTCAATTCGTTTCATGGAGCAGGTCCTATAACCGGCTTCACACTGCAACATCGTGATTCTGTATCTGATAACGCTGGCTACTGCTACACTGAATACCATAATTCCAAGACAAGTAAGAACCGTCTTATTTGTCACCTGATTCTTTAGCATCGCATCCACCATGACATAAATGGCAGGTACACGAAGTGCTTCAAAAAGCGCCATAAGAAGTCCCAATATCAATGATTTATAAAATTTACGCTTATTCTCTCCACCGCAAAAGTTGAAGAAGTTTTTAAAAACCTTAAACATTTGCTGTACCTCCTATCGCTATATCTTTCACAGACATATGTGCCTGCCACATTTCTTTGTATAAACCATTCATCGCAAGTAACTCTTCATGTTTTCCCTGCGAATCAATTTTTCCATCCTTTACTACAACGATATTGTCGCTGTCTGCAATGGTAGAAAGTCTGTGCGCAATCACTATCAAGGTTTTACTCCGAACCAGACTTGCCACCGCCGACTGAATGATTGCTTCATTCTCAGGGTCAGTATAAGCTGTCGCTTCATCAAGAATAATAATCGGTGCATTTTTCAACATTGCCCTGGCAATGGAGATGCGCTGTCTCTCCCCGCCGGATAAATGTCCACCTGCGCCACCTGCTACTGTATCATACCCTTTTTCCAGCGCCATAATAAATTCATGGCATCCGCTGTTCTTTGCAGCAGCTATAACCTCTTCGTCTGTTGCGTCTGCCTTACCCATACGGATATTTTCCATAATTGTAATGTCAAACAGATAATTATCCTGTGACACATAAGCTACTTTTTCATTGTAAAAATCCATCGGCATATCCTTAATGTCCACTCCACCGATAGAAATACTTCCCTCATCCACATCCCACAGAGATGCAACCAGTTTTGCAATGGTTGATTTACCACTTCCCGATGGTCCAACCAGTGCGTTAACTGTTCCTTCCTTAAACTCTAGATTGATGCCATGTAAAACTTCTTTTTCTTTATATCCAAACTTCACATCTTTCAGCGTAATGGTATTGTCTACAGGCTGTTTTTTTATGTTTTCCGGACGAATAAGCTCTTTTGCTTCCATAATACGGGTAACTTCTCCGATAATGTTTCCCACCTGCGCCAGGTCATCTGAATAGGACATACAACTGATAATCGGCGTAATCGCACCAACCGCAAGTACAATTATCATGATAAAATCCTCTGTATTCAGAGATCCATTCATAAAAAGAAGTCCACCAATAGGAAGGACCGAGAGCATGGTTGCCGGTGCTAATACCATTGCAATACTGAAAAACACATTGCACTTTCGCATCCAATCCACAAAGCATTCCGAACCTTCTTTTGCTGCTATTACAAATCTTTCATAAGAGGATTTGGATTTACCAAACGCCTTAATTACTTCAATACCATTGATATACTCCACTGCTGTATCGTTGAGTATTTTTGTTTTATTGATGGTGTTCTGATAAGGTGTCTGATAATCAATCATCATGCCCATATAGGCTATTAAGCCAAGCACAAGAGTTGCGAAGGATGCCAGACCCATACGCCAGTCAATGGTAAATATGTAGATTGCCACGCCAAGGGTTCCAAGAAGATTGGACGTAAACTCCGGAATAACATGCGCCATAGTTGTTTCTATACTGTCAATTCGCTCCACAATCACATTCTTAAGGGAGCCGGACGGGGTATCCAGCACATATCCAAGAGGCAGTCTTGACAGCTTATCACAAGTCTTTTTTCGTATATTGCCAAGCACCTGAAATGTTGCACTGTGTGAAAAACTGGTTGATATCCCATGAAATACCACTCTCAAAAGCCAGAGAACCGTCAATGCAATAAAGTAACCGATAAAACTGCTCCACTCCCTGTTCCCGGCAACCAGTTCCTTTATAATATTTGCTACAATAACATATGGTGCCAGACCACAAACCACACCACAAGTCGCCATGATAACGCTTATGACATATTTGCTTTTGTGTGTACTTGCAAACTCTGCTATCCACTGTATTGTGGACTTTTTCTTAATCTCATTCATTTTTCCTTTGCCTCCTATTTAGTTAGTTGCAACTAACCTATATTCAAAAATATATGGGGTCATTTCAACCCCATACAAGCAGACCACCCTGCCTGATAAAACTTACATATTTCTTTAGAACATTCCAAAGCCTCTTCAACCGGAACATCATGTACAATCAGTTCAAATAAAGAATTAAACATTCCACTTGTTATTGTATGTTCGAAATAAGGATTGAATTCTGCGACTTTCATTCCCATCTTTTCCATACATTTCATAAAACTATGTGTGCTCTCTATCTCCTTCTCTACCAATTCATGAAGAAAATTCTCATACCTCGTTCCCCCGGCTGATATAAGAAGGAGCTTCATAGTATCAAAATTATCATAAGCGTATATCATAAGTTCAGTTGAATAGTCCATCTCATAATTACTCATTAATTCTTTTTGCTTCTCCGGAGTCATTGCGGTAAATTCTATTAATTTTTCATTATAATATTGCCAAATATGTTCCACCACAGGACCGACTAACGCCTCAAATAATTCTTCCTTACTCTTATAATATCCATAAAATGCGATTCTTGCGCTAACGCGCGGTCACACAGTGACCTCTACCACTCGCGCTTTGCGTTTTCATCTGACGTACACCACGTACGAGCAATTCCATATAGAACAAAAATATAACAGTGTTATGTATAACGCTGTTATATTAGCACTGTTATTCCCATTTGTCAATTTTTTTCACAATCATTTTTGAAACTATCTTATCTCATAGGCATTTCTTCTTCCCGACATTTCTTGGCTTTATTTGTCCGTTTCTTTGATACCGGTAGTTCATCAATCCAAAATAAACTTATCCAGTTGCTTAACGTCACAGCCTTTTTTCTCATAGTATTCAAGCATCTCAGCAATCTTCTTCAGATTATAGCTCGTTACACAATCAGAAATCACATGTACCTTGAAACCTGCCTTTGCCATATTATAACTTGTTGACTTCACACAGGCAGTAGCATCAGCGCCACATATAAAAAATTCGTCGATTTCACTGTCTGCAATAAACCTGGCGAAATCTTCACTGGTTAATGCATTGGCTTTCGTTTTCACAAAGATATGCTCTGATACCACCGAAAGCTCCGGTACAAGCCCGGCTCCTTTTGTATTCGGCTTGAAGGTTCTTGTACCGGCAGTAATATTGTTGTGCTTAATATATACAACATACATTCTCTGACTTTGTGCCCAGGAGATTGCATAATTTATTTTGTCGATAATATCTCTGTAATGCTTTGTAATATCATTTTGAATATCAATAACTACTAATGCCTTGCTCATTTTCTCCTAATGGTTGTAATAAGAAGTCCATAATATCAAACTCTCTCTTAACTTCACTTTCCATTACATTCACCTCTACACCTGTCTCATTTAATAATACTACCATTTAGTTATTGTTTCAACAATGAGCTTTTTGTGCCTTTACAGTGAACAATCTCGTAGCAAAAACAAAGCATCCAAATCTTATCGACTTGGATGCTTTATTCCAATCACTATTTCTTACACATTTAATTTTCCATTTCTTCCAGCAATAATATTCTACCTAATAGTTTTGATAAAGTATTCCTTCTTTAAGTAAATCTCCTCGTTCCAAACGATTTCATCATTTACCTTCTTTTTCCTTATGTTCCGCAATGTCACAAATTCTGCAAATAGTTTTTCCTTCTTCAAAGTTCCATCCCTTTTGCCCAAGCAGTACTGTCAGAGCTGCCTCTGACATATAATTCATAGTTTCTGTTCTTCCACACTTATCACATTTTGCTCCTGCGATAATCATCTCATGTCTCTCCTATTCTCGCTCATTCCCAGTGTCTAATATTCAAAATAAAACCTCCAAATCACCTTCGACTTGGAGGTCCTATTATTATCGCATACTCTTACACTTCAAACTTTTTCATCTCTTCCGCGGATAATGGTCTACCCAGTTTTTTTGATAAAAGAATTGCTTCGCCAAATCTATCAAATTTATCTAAAATCGTTTTTTCTTTTCTTTCTGCTACTATCATGCCTATTCACCCTCCTTAAAATATTTGTTTATTAAAGCAAGTGCTCCATATGTGTCTATATATAAAGTATGCCAATCAATTAAATGAGCATTCAACATTTCCTTATAATGTTCTACCAAATCTGTTTGCGCTGTAAACTGCACATATCCTTCATTCCCTGTATCCCAACTAAGTTTACATGCGATTGCAAACAAATGTGCACCCACACCTTTATATAATCCATTTCTCCCCACATTAAATGGTGCTGCCTCTACAATATCAACATGTGTATAATACTGGTCTCTGATATGTTTTGGTGCTATCATGCCCTGCACTTCATTATCATTTTCTAAAAGCAACTCATAGACTTCATATCCATTCTCCGTTTTTATTATACCATATTTCATGTTATTTTTTCTATATTATTAATATTTCTTAATATAAATATTTCTGTCTCAAATAATCAGCATGTTCTGGTGTGATTACTGTCACATTCCCATATCCGCTTTGAAATGATGGCATCGTGGTCATCCTCCACATAAAACATCTGAATTTC
>X314_Red_Deer__coassemble_116_pt1 | contig 15700 bp, 9 predicted proteins | sample X314_Red_Deer__metabat2_high_PE_002 | metagenome-assembled genome bin X314_Red_Deer
CTTCTGTTTCTTTTACTTCGGACTCTGTTTCAGACGCTTCTTCTGTTTCTTTTACTTCGGACTCTGTTTCAGACGCTTCTTCTGTTTCTTTTACCTCTGATTCTGCTTCAGATGCTTCTTCTGTTTCTTTTACCTCTGACTCTGTTTCAGATGCTTCTTCTGTTTCTTTTACCTCTGGCTCTGTTTCAGGTGTCTCTTTTTTGTCATCGTAATCATTAGAAGGTGCTACATCTCCACCTTTATTTTTCAAGCCTTCCTGACGTTCTTCAATGGCAGCCTTTTCTGCTTCAAAGGTATCCCAGTTCTGATTGTAAACAGCAAAGCTAAGCACATATATGGTTCCTTCTACTTTTCCTGTAAGTTCATAGGAATCCGATGTCTCAAATATTGGCTGCAAACTGTCAAAATCGTAATCCACGATTTTCTGAGCAGTTGTTCCATCACACATAGTAATTCCAACTGTCGCAGGGAGTTCACTTATAGAATCGACAGCATAATCGTTCGAATTATGTGCGATTGTATTTGGAAGCATATGACTTAAGTCTTTTTCATTCATTAAATTACTCATTGAAGAAGAACCATTTTCATTTATGGCAATTACACCATAATACAAATCCCAATACTCATCGAACTCATCAAAATCGGATGCTCCATGCAAATCTTCACTCTCATAATAATGTTCAAACTGTGAGTTCATAACACCTGCAACTTCACCCTCCATGCTTAAATCCGGATCAAATTCGAAAATATGATTTTCACAAATCCACTCGCAGTCTGTTGTTCTTCCTACCACATAGGCATAATCATTAAGACCTCCATCCTCACCCCAGTCTTGAATCTGAAATATTAAATATTCATCAGCACCTTCCACTTCCTGCCAATAGAATCTTGCTTCACCATTTTCTGTCTGTGTAAATTTCATCTGTGGTGCTTTACTAATTTCTGCTTTTACTTTAATTACTGTAATTTCAGGTTTTTCTAATTTTTCCCCTGTTTCTAAATCAATATTTGTTACCATATAGTACTGTGGTAAAGTTCCCCAGCCATTGCCTGCATCCAAATCAACACTTGGGTCTGTCTCCTTCGCATCCCTCAACTCATGAAATTCGTTCGGATCATAGATATAACTTCCGGAAAGGTCACTGATGTCTTCTCCACCATTATCTGTCTTAATCATTTCTCCAATTCCGTAATATGGTGGGCGAATTGTAAGTTTTCCGGTTTCAGCATCATAATCATAGCTTGGCATGTCAATTGGCTGTGTCATTTCCGCATCCTGATAAATCGTAATTTCCTCATTAATAGAAAGTTCACTATCCCAAGGGTTAAATCCCAGTTGGAATTCAATTGCTTCATCTCGTTTCACCTCAATGAAATTTCCACTGTAATCTGCCGGAGCTGCCTGATATTTTGCTTTAATCATCTCAATGACATCACCATCCGCCGATGCAACCTGTGTTAATGTTTCCTGTTCTGCTACATCCTCTGCCTGCTGCAGGGTGTCTTCATATCTTGTATCATCTGACCCTGTTTCTACCTTACCGCCGCAGGCTGTCATATTAAGCATTGCCATTGCAACTGCCAAGCAAATTCCTCGTTTCATAAAACTCTTTCTTTTCATATTCATCCTCCAAAATATTTTAAATATTTATTTTCATCGCGACGATGTCTTTTAAAAAGCAGTATATTTTTTCTTTCTTGTTTTCCGCTTTCAATACTAATACTTTTGAACAAAACAAAATGTTGCAAAAAATAAAATTTTTTTGAAAAAATTTTTATTTCTCTGCAACATTCCTGTTTTTCTGCGCTATTCCACGTTTTTAAGTGCAACATCAAGAGGAATCTTTTTCACTCTTCTAAACTGCATAAATGCTATTACTGCATATGTGATAATACCGGTAGCTGCCACTTTTACATAAGCCGAAAATGGCACATAATATGGAACCCACCCCGGAAATCCTGAAAACATTACCTTAAAAACATATTTCATAAGCATATTTACAGCCGGAATTGTAACAATCAGGGAGCCGACGACCACAATGCTCGTAGACATCACATAAAGACCACTGATTTCCCGATTGGTGTAACCAAGAATTTTTGTCATTGAAATAGACTGTGCATTTTTTTCAATAACAATCTTGGATAACAGATAAATAATTAACATAAACATAATAATGCCAAAGACCAGGAGCATATCCATAATACTTCCCATAGAAACCTTCAACTGACGGGAGGTTTTTGTCATATCATCCACTGTAATTTTTGCAGCCATATACATTTCATCAATATCATCTATTTCCGTATCTGAAAAATATCCATTGAAATAATCAGCGTCCTGATCAAAGGTTTCATTAAAATAATCACGACTCATAAAAACCGCAATTCCAGCCGGGTAATAATAGATGCCATCTACCTTAAAGCTGTATTCCTTATCACCATACTCTTCTTTTAAAGTAACTGTCTCCCCCTCTGAAACACCAAATTTTTCTGAAAAACCATTCGAAATGTAAACACCGTCATCCTCAAAATCCAGCTTCACATACTGACTGTCCGGAACGATTCCAAAAATTGTTACGGATTCACTTTGCAATTTTCCTTCAAGGGTTTTTAAGCTCCCTGCACAATACTGCTCAGCATCCTCTGTCTCTGTTTCCACAGGTGCTTTCAAAATATATTGATAATCACAAACCATGTTTGAGGTGATATCCTCCTGATACTTTTCAAGCAGTGCCGGGAATGCAATTCCCAATAGTAAAATGGCATTTGCAAGGAAAATACCAATAATAATCATGATGTAATTCGGCATATTCTGAAAAATAATTCTCAATCGGAAGCGTTTCATAATACGAATTTTTGTGTTAAGACGAAAGGCTTTTTTCTTCTGTCTTTTGCTTAAATCCCTGCGTATAAATTTCAGTGGTGAAAGCTTCAGCTTATCCGCAAGAATCATATAATTTATGACAAGCATAAGAATTACCGGTACAACGGTTGTTTTAACAAACGCTTTTGCATTCCAAAGTGTAACATAAGTCGGCAGACTATAGCTTCCATAATACATATCTGCTGCAACATCTTTAAACCACGTATATCCAAGAATATTTCCCAAAACCGCAGAAACCATTGTTACGAGTATCGGCATTGCAAGATAATGGCGAAGCAGTTCCCCCCTTGTATATCCGGAAGCTCTTAATGTACCAATCACAGATGCTTCTTTTGATATGGTGTTGCTTGTGGTAATTGCAAAAATAAATGCAATAATGACTACCACAATGTATAGAAACACCGCCATGACCTGTTCGTCTTTACCTATGTCATCACCGGTAAAATGAATTGCCTGACTTGAATACTCCGGAATAAAATTAGCAACAACCGCATTCTCTGATAAAGTTTTCAAAAAGTCCTCAGACATTTCTTTTGCATCCACATCATCCACCGGTGCTTTATCATATTTCCATGAATAACTGTAATGCAACTGATTTTCACCATAGCCTTCAAAACCACCTTCCGTCATTAAAGCAACACCAAATTTCACAGCATCAAACATCATATCCGAAGGACTTGAAAAAAGTGCGCTATAATCAGAAAGTGCCACAAGTCCTGTAACTTTCAGATTTTTTCCGGCGACCTCAAGAGTATCACCTACAACAATTTTATTATTGTCGGCATACATTCGGTCAATGGCAATTTCATTTTCACCATCAGGCAGTTCACCATCCATCACACATACAAGGTCAATTTCCTCACGGTTTTTAAAAATACGCAGGGTGCTGTCAATTTCGTCTGTTTCTCTTTCTATGTAAAAATTCTCATAGATTGTCACATTTTCTTCTTCGAGGATTTCTAACAGCGCATCATCTGCTTTGTATGCCAGTTCAAAATTTCCATCCTCGATGTTGTATTTTTCAAAGCTCTCGTCATATGCCACCGACATACTTCCTGAAGCAACGAGGAAACCGGAAACAATAGCAATCATCCCTGTAATAAAGATAAATAAAACAAGATATTTTCCAAATTCACTTTTTAATTCCCTTGGAAAACGTTTTGTAAGAGGATTTCTCATCACAGCACCTCCTACCAGTCAAGCTCTGCAGCTGCAATTTTTGTTTCATTAATGTAATTTTTCCGTATTACTCCATCACGAAGCTTTATTACCCTGTCTGCCATGTTTTTGATGGCATCGTTGTGCGTAACCATTACGACTGTATTTCCGTATTTTTTATTCACTTCCTCAATCAGCTTTAATATTTCCTTCGAGGTATTATAATCAAGCGCGCCTGTCGGCTCGTCGCAAAGAAGAATATCCGGGTTTTTAATAATTGCACGCCCAATAGCGGTTCTCTGCTGCTGTCCGCCCGATAGCTGATTCGGAAGCTTATGACGATGTTCATAAAGACCAAGCGTATGTAAAAGTTCATCTACCTCCAGCGGATTGTCGCTAAGGTATGCTCCCACCTCCACATTCTCTTTGATATTCAGATTTGGAATGAGATTGTACATCTGAAAAATATATCCAAGATGCTTTCTACGATACATGGTCAGTGCCTTTTCATTCATATCGGCAGTCTTTTCTCCATTAATGGAAATATATCCGCTGTCTGCGTTATCAATACCACCAATAATATTTAACAGTGTAGATTTGCCCGAACCGGAAGGTCCAAGCAGTACACAGATTTCCCCCTTCTCAATGCCTACGTCAATGCCTTTTAAAACCTCAACCCGGCTTTCTCCTTCACCAAAATGCTTTTTGATGTTGTTAATTTCCAAAAACATAAATTTTTTCATCCCTTCCTTTTATTGAACAAAGACATATACCCGAAAAAAAAAGAGACTCCACGTATAGCCTTTACTATACATGAGTCTCGTTATTTAAGACAAGCCAGACCAAAAGTCAGTATGTTGACTTGCCACGCTCTGCGCCACTACTCCCTCATCGGAATATTTTTCTGTTCGATTTATTCTAATTCAAATGTTCTTAAGCTGTCAACGCCTCTATATTGAAAATTTTTATCAAAAACTCCTATAGACGTTCCGCCAATTTTATTTCTTCCTGCTTCTTACTCCCGAATCATTTTACTTGGCTCGATTTTTCGAATTTTCGAAGAAACCAAAACAGATGCAATTAACGCTGTTATTACAATAATTACTATTGTTGCTCCAATAAATTCAATTCCCCGCGCCATATTACAGCTTCGGATTCCGCAAAAACCTAAGAATAATGACACCATCGGATTAAAGGTTACATAAGATACTGCTCCTCCAAGAACTGCCCCCGCAAAAACAACCGGAAGATAATTCATTACTACTCTGGTTATCAACTGTACTGTTGTAAATCCTATAGCTTTATCCACACCCATACGCACTTTTTCCTGGGTAAGCTTCATACGAATCATTAAAAACATAATAATCGTAACTACTAAAATTGTGCATACATTAAATACAATACATATTATCCACATTCCGATGGAAACAGACTCGCAGACAGATACAATCATATTTTCCACATCAACAAGCTCATAATCCGGGTATATTTCATAGATTGCTTCTTCTAACTCTTGATAAGTAACATCTTCATTCTTATAAATCATCAAAGTATTTGGCGTGGTATTTTCGTTAATTCGTTGAATACCATCCATTGTCATAATTGCTTTCTGACCCAGATAAGAAATATGTTCTGAGACTCCGACCACAAGATATTCGCCGGATTGTCCATCACTTGTAACATTGACCGTATCACCAACTGCTGCGTTAAGATTTTCACAAACTACGCGGCTTAGCAAAATCTCGTTATCATATTTTGGGTATCTGCCCTCCACTAATATCTGAGTAACAAAGTTCTCCGTCTCTGTCCAAAATTCTGTCTGCACATACTCAACCACATCACCATAACTGATTTCTACAGAGCTGCTTGCACAGTATTTCACCTGCCGCGTCTCCTTCAATTGTGCGATTGTTTCCCCTGCGTCTATTATTTCCTGCTCATCCTGGATTAAAATTTGTGCCGACGCCCGTTCCAATCCAACCAGATTTATCAGATTATCATTTGACAGAACGAAATTCTGATATAAGAAAAATCCAACATTACACGCAAACGCCATCACGATTGTGATTATGCAAATTCCGATACTTTTTCGCTTCTGGTTTAAAATGCCTTTCACACCCAGCGCAACATGCACAGGTAAATGCGTCTTTTCCAGCGCAACATAATTTTTACGGAAGTTATGTGTCTTTACACCGCCTCGCAGCGCATCTAAAATTGAGATTTTTTTATATTTCCCGGCTGTTACATAAGCTGCCAGCATAACACAAAATAAAATTGCTGCTGCAGTAATTAATGCACTCATCACATCAAATCCCAACGTCCAGCGAACACCGATAGAAGATGCTACAACTCCTCCAACTGCCTCAGTAAACGCCGTTGATGTCGCTAACGCGGCCACAATTCCTGCAATAGTAACTAAAGCAATTTCAAGCATCGTACTTGCTCTTAACTGTCCCGCTGTATACCCGGATGCCTCTAAAATTCCTGTATTTGTCATGTTCCGTTCTAAGGAATTATGAATGCTGAAACAGATAATTACAATTGTTACCAACAGAATAATAAAAGCAAAAACAATTAAAATTGCCATCAAAATATTTGCTGTGATTAAATCCGCAAATCGCATGGTATCATAATTTGTAATCAGTAAATAACACTGGGAAAAATTATTTGCTGTACTTTCAATGGCCGAAAAAAGCTCTTTTTCCGCGTCTTCTGTATCTGCACCCTCTTCTAACCTGACTTTATAAATCTGCATCAAAAAAGCTGCCATCTGCTGTTCTGTCTGTATTTTTTCCACCATCTTATCTGCAAGAAAGACATGATAAAGCGAAACATTCGTCGGTGTCGCAAACATGACATCTTCCGTAAATCCGTATACTTCACACTCATATGTCTTATCACCAATCTCCAGATGTATGGTATCTCCTGTTTCATAGCCCTTTGCCACATGAAGATAATATGGAAGCACAATGGAATTCTCTTTCTTTTTTGCACCGCAGTCCACGATTTCCATTGCAGATATGGTTCTTTTCTGCTCCAATGATTCTAACATAAATGCCATATCTTCCTTATCGTCTTCCTCATCCTTCCAATAGGAAACACTTCCAAAATACGTTCCCTCACCACTCTCAAAATCTGTTACTCCCTCAAATTCGGAAATCAGCTTTTCGATTTTCTCCTTTGGCTCTGCCTGGGATGCAATAAAAACATCTGCACCGTTGTTCCTTTCATTCGTTGCATCTAATACTTTCTCCAAATTAGAAAAAACAGAAACACCCACATACATCATAACAGTGGCAAACACAATCAGGAAAAAAAGCGCAATTGCATCACCTTTTTTCTTTTTTAAACCATTAAACGCTATTAAAAAGTACTTCATGCTACCACCCCATTTCTGTTAAAAAGGCACGAAGCTTTTCATGGCGCTCTTTATCGTTTTTCACATAAGCACCTAACTTCAGTTCGTCAATAATGACTCCGTCTTTTAAGTATAAAATGCGATTTCCACGGCGGGCAGTTTTCATATCATGGGTCACCATAATAATGCTCTGGCCTTCACGATTTAAGTCCGTCAGCACATTTAACACCTGCTCAGCACTTTGGGAATTTAACGCTCCGGTGGGTTCGTCCGCAAAAAGAATTGCAGGATGATTAATAATTCCGCGAATCATAGCAATTCGCTGCTGTTCTCCACCGGAAAGCTGTGTTGGAAATTTCTTTAAAATATCCTGGGACAAGCCCATTTTTCCCACCAATTCTCTTGCATAGGCTGCAATCTGTTTTTTATTTTTACTTACTAAAAGTCCGCAGACAATGATGTTATCCATAACACTCATGGTGTCATTTAAGAAATTCTGTTGGAACACAAAGCCACAGTTTTTTCTGCGAAAAACAGCAAGCTTATCATTGCTGTAACCGGTAATATCTTCTCCGCGATAAGCAATAGTTCCTAACGTTGGTCTGTCAATTCCTGATAAAGAATAGAGAAGGGTACTTTTCCCGGAACCGGAATTTCCCATAATTACGGTATAGTCCCCCTCATTGATTGTTAAATTTAAATTGCGAAGCACGTGCTGCTGCACGCTTTCATTTGAAAAGGTTTTACACAAATCCTTTGCCTGTAAAATCACTGACATATTTTTTCCTCATTTCTCTTTTGATGAGTTCATTCTATTCTTTTTTTCTTAGCAGGTCTTTTCCTGACTCTTCTCTAATTCTTATCTATTTCTTAATTACCTTAAAATTCTATGCTCTAATGCAGCCTACACTTCGTTACCGGTAACGCTGCACGGGCACTTCTTCTATTTTCACAGACCGGACAAAACAACGCAAATAATACGTTTTTATTACACTTTGCGCAGATACAGCTCCACCACAAAACCATTGTCATTATACAAATCCATCTGCCCCTGCATTTTTTCCATAAATACTTTTGCAAGATATAAACCTAGTCCTGATCCGCTTTCTCCTACGGCATTGCTGCCCCTGTAAAACTTCTCTGTGAGCTTTGAAAGTTCTTCCTCCGACACGCCTTTCCCTTCATCACGGACACGGATTCGAATGCCCCCCTGTTCTTCCCAAAAGGAAACATACACCTCTGTCTTGGCATATTTGAAGGAGTTATTTACGATATTATCAATAACCTGATTGATACGAAGTGCGTCCATAACGACAAGGCATTCCGGGATATTGTTTTCGATAATAAGATTTCCGTAACCTTTTAATCCCAGAAACATTTCTTCGATGCGGGTAGAAGCCTCCTCTGTCGGCTCTACCTTTAGCACCTCCAATTCCTCTAAGGTTGCATGAAACAGATTGCCGATTAACTGTTCAACCATGTTTGCTTTCTTCTCAATTAATTCTACTTTTTCTAAAACAGCCGCATCCTTTTCCTTAACCTGTAAAATCTCACAGGCTGCTTTGATTGTTGCAACGGGTGTTTTTACATCATGGGAAAGCTCTGCCACCAGTTCTTTTTTGCTGACGTTTGCGCGGTATTCGTTTTCTCTTGCGCGTTTTAATTCTTCCCGCATAATGTCAAAGCTTTCGGTAAAGGCCCCGAAATAATTTTTCTTATTCATAGAAAGTGGCATATCCAGATTTCCCCTTGCCACCTCCCCTGCAAAGCTTTTAAGCTCCTGAAATGGACGGATGTAACGCTTGTATATGTAAAAAAATAAAATCATTCCCACAAGCCACACTAACACCATAAGCCCCTGCGCAACATTCCAAAGCTCCTGTTTTTTCATTTCATAAGCAACGCTTTGCTCATTCAAGCAGATTTTTGCCATAATCTGTCCGTCTTGTTCATAATCTAAAATAACAGCATTTTCCAAAATAGCATCATTTAACCGGCTCTGATAATCTGCATCACTTCTATATATAATGATACAGTCCATCTGTGCTTCGATTTGTTCCCGCACTTCGTTGCTAAGCACCAATTCTGCCATTGAATCAACGTCTTTCACTGTCTCTCTCTCTGCCCCCGGCTCGTTTTGTGCATCCTCCATCTGCTCTACAATTACCTGGAAGCTTTCGTTTACTGCTGCCATATCTCTGCTTTGCAAAGACAGCTCATCTAATTTTTGAAATGTAAATACAGCAATACCACATAATATTGCTGTATAAATAATTACCATATATCTGATTTTCATAATTTTAATAAATACCCCGTTCCCCAAACAGTTGTAATCATTTCCGGTTCGTTTGGATTTTTTTCAATTTTTTCCCGCAGCTTGCGGATATGGACATTTAATGTTCCGTCACTGAAAAAGGAATCGCCCCAGACCTCCTGAAACAGCCGCTCTTTTGTGACAATGGTATTTTTGTTGTCAAACAGGCACTCCAACAGCCGGAATTCTTTCGCTTTCAGTTCGATACGCTTTCCATCTACAGTAACTGTCAGCGTATCCTTATCCAATGTCATCCCATTATAGGTTTTTCCGATAGCATTCTGCCCGTTTTTCTCGATACGTTTCAATACAACTTTCACCTTCGCCAGCAGAATACTTAAGGTGTATGGCTTTTTAATGTAATCGTCGCCGCCAATATTAAGTGCTGTTAACATATCATCATCACTTTGTCTTGCACTAATAAAAATAATCGGCAAATCAGACTGCGTTCTTATTTTTTTACACAAGAGAAATCCACTTCCCTCCTGCAAATTTACATCAAGAAGCAGCAGCTCTATGGTATTTTCCTTCATAAATGCTTCATACTCCGCTATCGAACCCACATACGCACAGCTGACATCAAACATTTGAAAATATTCGCAGGTCATCTGGGCTAATTCTAATTCATCATCTACAATTAAACACTGATAATGCATTCTTCTCTCTCCTCTAACTAAGGCATTGCCCCAGCATATTTTCTTTATTAAGAATACCTTTTCTTGTTCTGACAATCAATGACAAAAAATACTTATAACTTTTTTCCTATAAAAATATACTAAACATTTGCTTCTATTACAAAAACGCTGTAAAATATAGTAAGTAAGTCCTATTTTATCTAATTCACTTGCTATGAGGTGATTGCATGAACGATATATATAATGAAACATCTATTCATACATCAGATTTCAACCCATTAACCGGGTTATTGTACAATCAGGCTTTCTTTCAGGAAACCGTGAACTTTCTTAAAAATGTTCAGCCAGATACTTATTGCATGGTGGCTGTCGATGTGGAGCATTTCCGCCTTTTTAATAAGCTTTATGGAAGAAAAGACGGCGACAAACTTATTATTCATATCGCAGATTGCCTGAAAAACATCCTGCAGCTAAATCCTGGTGTTGGAGGATATTTAGGTGGCGACAATTTTGGTGTGTTGCTTCCGGACAATTCGGAAATTGTCAACACACTAAACGACGATATTTCCGCCGGATTAAAACAGTGGAACAATACAGTTGGTTTTCTCCCTGCATTTGGTGTTTATCCAATTGATGATATCAACACTCCTCCTGAGGATATGTATGACCGTGCAACAACTGCCCTTTCCCATGCAATGTCCAAGCGTACCGACCGCATCTGTCGTTATTCTTCCAGTATGGAGACAGCGTTAGAAGAAGAACTGATGCTTTTAACAGAAATACAGGATGCCTTAGAAAAAGAAGAATTTACTTTTTATGCCCAGCCTCAATGTGATATTTCCACAGGAAAGATTGTTGGTGCAGAATCCCTTGTACGCTGGAAACATCCTGAAAAAGGAATTATTCCACCGGGTGTTTTTATCCCTGTATTAGAAAAAAACGGACTGATTGCAAACCTTGACCGTTACGTATGGAAAAAAGTATTCGAATGGCTTAGAAGCTGGATTGACAGAGGCTATCATCCGGTTCCAATATCCATCAACGTATCCCGTATTGATATTTTCTCAATGGACGTTGCCGGCTATTTACTTGATCTTTTACAACAGTACAATCTGCCTGAAAAGCTCATTAAAGTAGAAATTACAGAAGGTGCTTACGCTGAAAGCAACGAAACTATTGACAAAACTGTTCAAACCCTGCGTAACCACGGTTTTATCGTTATGATGGACGATTTTGGCTGCGGCTATTCTTCGTTAAATATGCTAAAAAATATTCCGGTGGATGTTCTGAAGCTGGATATGCGTTTTTTGGATATTAAAGAACAGGAAAAGGAACGTGGTATCAGTATTCTCGAATCCGTTATTAATATGGCTCGCCTGATGCAGCTTCCAATTATTGTAGAGGGTGTCGAAACACAGACTCAGGAAAATTTCTTATTAAGCATGGGCTGTCGTTACACACAGGGATATTATTATTACAAGCCGCTTCCTATTGAAGATTTTGAGGAACTATTAACGGATGCCAGAAGACTTGACTTAAGCGGACTTTGGTGCAAACAGGTGGAACCGCTTCATACCAGGGAATTATTAGACAACAATCTTTTTACTGACAGTATGATAAATAATATTCTTGGTCCGGTTGCTTTTTATGAAATGTACGAAAACCAGATTGAAGTTACCCGTGTAAATGAGCAGTATTTCCGTCTTGCAGGAATTTCCGGCGGCGTTGAAAACAGTACTGTAAAACGATTTTGGAATCACGTGCGTGACGATGACCGTTCTGCACTTTATGCCATTTTTGAGCAGGCCTACGAAAATCCGATTCAGGGCGCAGATGGATATATTCATTTCATTCGTAATGATAACAAAGTGCTTTGGGTATATATGCGTGTATTTTTCTTAAGAGAAACAGACGGACGCAAATTATTCTACAGTTCTCTTATGGATATGACCGCACTTCGTGAAAAAAAGGCAGAAAGTGAAGCCATTCCATCCGAGGCCATCGACCTTGCGCCACAACATCTGGAGCAGATGAAAAAATATTACGAGCATCTGCCATTTGGCTACATGGTAATAAAAATTATTCTGGATGATTCTAAAACGCCGACAGATTTCGAAATTGCTTATGCAAATCACGATATGAAAAAAAACTGCGGCAGAAACTTGAAACGTCTCAAGATTTTAACAGAGAAAACTTTTATGGGCCGTGAGGCAGAAATATATGATAAAGTATATCGGGCTGCATACCTTGGTGAGATTACGGATTGTGAAGTATATAGTTCTATTTCTAACCGCTATCTGCAATTTACCTTTTACCAATATGAATATGGTTACACTGCCGCTATACTCAATGATATGACACATGCACACGTTTATGAAAACGCCTTAAACAGTATTCTCCTCTCCTACCGGGAGGTTTACTTTGTACATTTACAGGACAATTACTGCCGCATGATTTATCCTGATGAAAACCAGATATTAGAACGGGGCAATTATGAGGAAACTACAAACCGCAAATTCCAATCCGGTAAAATTTCTTCGTTGGATGAAAAAAAAGTCCGCAAATTCCTGTCACTGGAAAATTTACGAACAGTTTTAAAAACACAGGATTCCACAGAATATGCCTATCGGCGTAACACCAACGGAATCTCTGATGAATGGTGCTTGACAAGCTTTACTGTCAGCGAACGCGACAAAAATGGTCTTCCAAAGACCGCGATTATGGTAATACGAAGCATTGAAACTTTGATGAATGAAGCCGCTGATAAAAAGAAACAACGCCTTGCCGAGGGGCTTGCGAATATGTCGGATGGATTCTTTATTTATCAGGCAGAAGGTATGGAGCGCATTTTATATGCCAATCCAAAGGTTTTAGAGATTTATGGCTGTGAAACAGTCGATGAATTCCGTCAGCATGTAAATCGTTCCTTCCAGGGTATGGTTCATCCGGAAGATCTTGCCCGCATAGAGTGGGAAATCAAAGACCAGATTAGAAATTCTGATAATAATATGGATTACATCCAGTACCGTATTATCCGTAAAGATGGAGAAATCCGTTGGATTGATGACTGTGGTCATTTAGAGTATGCTACCACCGGTGCCGGCGGTGCGCTGTTCTATGTTTTCATCACTGACATTACCGACACTATTACGGAAGTGCAGAAAAATAAACTGATTCACATGAATAAATATTATCAGCAGGATGTATAAGACTCAAAGCTTGATACATACTCCTTAATCCAAAAGAGCTGTTGCAAAATCTTTTTACTAAATTTTCTCTTATGATAATGCCAATTATGACAGGAGAAAATTTTCAATAAGATTTTGCGACAGCTCTTTTGCTTGCTGTATATTTTGATGTTTTAAAATTCCTTATTCTTTAGCTGCTGCAGACACTTTCTTATTCAAGCACTAGTTTTTTTCCAATGATAATTCCCTTAGCATCTGTTCCATGTCCAATCTCCGCTGTCTTTGCAACTGGAATCATCTCTCCGGCGTATCTTTTTACTAATTCAGCCATCGTTGGCTCACACTCTTTTTCTTCCATTTCGGTAAATGTTCCCAATAAAATGCCATTAATTTTATCAAATACACCCATTTGCTTTAGCTGATTTAAATAAGTTGTCATCTGCGCAACTGTTCCACCATACGCTTCTAACAGAAGAATTTTTCCTGTCATATCAGGAAAATACTCCGTTCCTGCTAATTTCAACAGACATCTGATATTTCCGCCTACGACCACACCCTTCATCTTATTACCCTGTACGAATTGATATGAAAAATCAAATAAATCTGATTTTTCATACAATAACTCATCATTCTGAAATATTGTATTCGTAAAGTCTGCTATCTGTTTCTTCGCATCCTTATAAATAAGATTACGCACCTGATATAACACAGATGCTTTTCCGGTTTTCGTATAAATCGCATTGATTATAGTGGTTAAGTCACTATATCCCCAAAACTGTTTGCCGCTTTGTGCAATCAATTCAAAATCTAAGTACGGAAGTATCTCGTTTGCAATGTCACCACCTGAAATATCAAAGATTACTTTGATTTTCTCATCCCTATAAAAATTCATCAGACTTTCGGAGCGCTCTTCTTTCGAACCGCTGAACACGAACTCTTTTTCATATATAAACTCACTAAATACAGGAGTTAAGCCTATTTCTTCCAGGGTCTTCTGCAATTGCTGTATTTTATCTGCATAAGAAATCCGTTGTCCGTTCGAACAGCAGACAATTGCTACTTTATCACTTTTTCTCATAAATACTCGTTTCTTTTTCCATCATGTAAAAATGTTTCTGCTGCTTATGTATTTTTCCTAATTTCGCATATAAAACTATGGATGAAACAAGGCTTGCTATTATAATAAAATGCAATATGCTATGCAGCACAGCATATTCCGAAGGCACTAAGCCTCTCTTTTTCGCTTGAATAACAGCGCTTACTCCATACATAGGCGACGTAACCAGCAAACAAATCACTAAAAAAATGATTTCGATTGCAAGGATACTTCCAAATCCCGCAATAATGCTTGTTGAAAGTAATACAATTTCTATAATAAAAATTATAATATAAAATGGAATATACACCAGCCTTATCAGCATATTCCAAAATGCTAAATCTTTATAAGAATCCTGACTTTTATATGTCCACGCATATATTATATTCAAAGCACAAATTACAACCGTCATAATTTCATATCCAATTGCATAGCTCCTAACTGCATCCTCACCCGAAAGCATCATTAAAAATTGTGGAAAAATCAAATACGGCCAAACTAACAATATAATCGGAAAAATTCTTTTTAAACTCATTTTTAGTCCCTCTTTTCTGAAACATAATATGTGTCGCAGCGCATTCTAGTATCCCATTTGATTTAGCATCACTCTACAGTTTTGTACAAACGTATATCAGACACAAATTACATTTCTTCATTTCTTCCATACTACTAGATAGCATAAATAATATCGTTCTTTTTGTCAAATGATACTACCTTACACAGATGGGATTCTCCCCGAGGCACATATCCTGCCCGAAGTTTTTTGCTTTATTGGAATAATCACTTTCGCACTTTAATACAACAAGGCATTTCCTATAGAGTAAAAAAGCGTCGCCGCGCGACGCTTCAAAAAACGCTTCGCGTTTTCCTCCGACATACACCACGTACGAGCACTTTCTTATAAAGTAAAAAAGCGTCGCCGCGCGACGCTTCAAAAAACGCTTCGCGTTTTCCTCCGACATACACCACGTACGAGCACTTTCTTATAAAGTAAAAAAACCTGGCCGCCTACTGCGCAATGGCATTAAGTTAAGAAATCTCTCCCTACATTGAGATATATGTAGGGGGAT